>Ga0102589_1000299_pt1 | contig 119353 bp, 115 predicted proteins | sample AraplaMF_Col_mLB_FD_76858 | JGI IMG/M metagenome (GOLD analysis project Ga0102589, IMG submission 76858) | Arabidopsis root microbial communities from the University of North Carolina, USA - plate scrape MF_Col_mLB | ecosystem: Host-associated > Plants > Roots > Endosphere | place: USA...
CTTGTCCTTCAGCCGCTCGCGCATTTCCATGATCTTGGGGTTGATGGCCTTCATCTTGGCCATGCTGGCGTAGGCCTTGGCGTTGAGCCAGTAGAAGGCCGCCTTCAGCAGCACCACCAGCGCCACGATGGCCCAGCCCCAGTTGCCCAGGATGCCGTGCAGCTGGTTGAGCAGCCAGTAGAGCGGCTTGGAGATGATCGCGAAGATGCCGTAGTCCTTGACCAGGTCCAGGCCCGGTGCGATGGCTTCGAGCTTCTTTTCTTCCTCGGGGCCGGCGAACAGCGCGCTGTTCACGACCTGGGTCGCGCCCGGGGCGATCTTGGGCAGCGTGGCCACCATGGCGACGGTGAAGAGGTTGTCGCCCAGGTCCTTCACGCGGAATTCGCGGCGCAGCTGTTCGCTGGCCGGGTCGCCCTTGAGCAGCCATGCCGACACGAAGTAATGCTGGACCATCGCGATCCAGCCGTCGTTGGCCGGCGGCGGCGGTTCGATCTTGCCCTTGGCGATGTCCTTGAAGTCGAGCTTGTGGAATTTCTTCTCGTTGGTGTACGCGGCAGGACCCGTGAAGGTGTTGGTGCCGAACATCGTGCCGGCAGCCACCGTGCCGTGGCGCAGCAGTTGCATGTAGAGCTGCGCGTCGCGCGGCTGGTCGCCGACGTTCACGACTTCGTGGCGCACGCCGATGGTGTAGTCGCCGCGGTGGAACACGTAGGTCTTGACGTACTTCAGGCCGCCGGCAGGCACGCTTTCGAAGCTCACTTCCAGCGTGTTCTGGCCGTCGGCCATTTCGCGCGGGCCGGCCTTCGCCGTCATCGGCGTCAGGTGATTGGGGAAGCGGTCACCGGAGTCGACGGGGTTCAGCAGGCCGGTCTGCGCCACGTAGCGGGTGGCCGGCGAGCCGTTTTCGAACAGCACCACGCGCTTGGTGCGGTCGGCTTCGTCGTATTTCAGCAGTTCGAGGTGGTTGACCGTGCCGCCTTCGCTGTCGATCACGGCCTTGAACAGGTCGGTGGTCACGTTGACCTGCTCGCGGGGAGCGGCCGGCGCGGCTTGCGTGGGCACTGCGCCCGCGTTGCCGGTGGTGCCGGATGCCGTCGGTACGCCGTTGTTGCCGGCAGCGGCCGGCGCGGTGGCCACGGCCGCCGGCTTGCTCGACGGCAGGAAGGTCGGCTTGTTGCCGTTGAAGACCTGCCATTGGTCCCACAGCAGCACCAGCGAGAAACCAAAAATCACCCACAGGATCGTGCGGCGGATATCGTTCATGACGAAGACTTCTTGTCGGAGGAGAGAAGAGACGAAAACAGCGAGCCTGACTTGTCAGTGCGACACGGTGATTTCGGTGGAACCGGATCGTGGCCGCCCTGGCACCAGGGCTGGCAGCGCGCGATGCGGTACAGGGTGAGGTAGCTGCCCTTGAGCGCGCCATGCACTTCCAGCGCCTCGATCGAATACACGGAGCAGGTCGGCGTGAAGCGGCACGACTGGCCGAGCCAGGGGCTCAGCAGCAGGCGGTAGCCCTTCACGAGGCCGATCAGCAGGCGTTTCATGGGGAAGAGGAAGAAGCGGGCGACGACGAGCGCGCGGCCCGCGCCAGCAATTGCTGGAGTTCGGCGCGCACGGCCCCCTTGAGCTTGTCCGAGGAGGCGCTCACGAATTCCTTGCGATCGAAGCCCGCGCGCAACCGCACCACGTGCGCCGCACGGGGCAAGCCGATGTCGGGCGCGGCGCTCACGGTATAGATCTGGCGCTTGATGGCATTGCGCGTGACAGCACGGCGCGCCCAGCGCTTGGGCACCATGGCGCCCAGCCAGACATCATCGGACGCGAACAGCGGTGCCGCACTCGACGAAAGGTCGAGCGCACAGCGGTGCAATGCGAAATGAGCAGTGCGCGCCACGGTGGCACCTGCGAGGACGGCCTGGAATTGCGCGCGGGTCTTGAGCCGCTGCATGGAAGCCGAGCCGCGTTCGTCGTTGCTGGTCGGGCCAGGAGCGCTGGCTGCAGGAGCTGGCGCTGACGGGTCGGCTGCTGGCAACGGCAGGTGGGCTGCCGTCAGACGGCCAGGCGCTTGCGGCCCTTGGCGCGGCGTGCGTTGATGACGGCACGGCCGCCGCGGGTCTTCATGCGGACCAGAAAGCCGTGGGTACGGGCGCGGCGGACTTTGGATGCTTGGTAGGTGCGTTTCATGATGGTTCCTGATTCCCTGTTTCCGCATGCGGAAAGCAGCGGGCGCCGGAGAGCGTGTTTCGGATGGCCCCCGAAAGACGCAATGAGGTTTTCAGGGAAACCCGCAATTATCGCAAACATTCGGACCCGGAACAATCTTCGACTGGATTTGCGGGCCTTTCGCCGCAGCCGGCAGCGTGTGGATAAGGTTTTGACAAGTTAGAATGCCGGGCGCCTTCAGCAGAGAATATCCACAATACCTATACCAAAAAATGCCCGAGGGTCTCACCACTTTTCCAAGCGCCCATGTCGACTGACGGCATCGGCGAAAGCCTCTGGCAGGCCTGCGTCGACCAGCTCGCGCAGGAGCTGTCCGAGCAGCAGTTCAACACCTGGATCAAGCCCCTGACAGCGCAGGTCGCAGACGACCTTTCGCGCATGACGGTGTTCGTTGCCAACCGCTTCAAGCTCGACTGGATCCGGGCCCAGTACGCCGGCAAGATCGCCGCCATGGCCGAGAAGATGTACGGCCAGCCGGTGGCCGTTGAGTTAGCGCTTGCTCCGCGTGAAGCGCCCGTGCGCTCTATGCCCGTGGCCGTCATGACCGAGACCGACGTGCCGCGCGACGTGGTCGGTCCGGGCGAGGAGCCGGCCGCCGCCGGGTTCAAGAACCGCCTCAATTCGGGCCTCACTTTCGACACCCTGGTCGAGGGCACGGCCAACCGCATGGCGCGCGCCGCCGCGATGCACGTGGCCGGCATGCCGGGCCACCTGTACAACCCGCTTTTCATCTACGGCGGCGTCGGCCTGGGCAAGACCCACCTGATGCATGCCGTGGGCAACCGGCTGCTGGCCGATCGCCCCGATTCCAAAGTTCTCTACATCCACGCCGAGCAATTCGTGTCGGATGTGGTCAAAGCCTATCAGCGCAAGACTTTCGATGAGTTCAAGGAGCGCTACCACTCGCTCGATCTGTTGCTGATCGACGATGTGCAGTTCTTCGCCAACAAGGACCGGACGCAGGAAGAATTCTTCAATGCGTTCGAGGCCTTGCTGGCCAAGAAATCGCACATCGTGATGACCAGCGACACCTACCCGAAGGGGCTGGCCGACATCCACGAGCGCCTGGTTTCGCGCTTCGATTCGGGCCTGACGGTGGCCATCGAGCCGCCCGAGCTCGAGATGCGCGTGGCCATCCTGATCAACAAGGCGCGCGCCGAATCCGCCGAAATGCCCGAGGAAGTGGCCTTCTTCGTCGCCAAGAACGTGCGCTCCAACGTGCGCGAGCTCGAGGGCGCGCTGCGCAAGATCCTGGCCTATTCGCGCTTCAACCAGAAGGAAATCTCGATTGCCCTGGCGCGCGAGGCGCTGCGCGACCTCCTGTCGATCCAGAATCGGCAGATCTCGGTCGAGAATATCCAGAAGACGGTGGCCGACTACTACAAGATCAAGGTCGCCGACATGTACAGCAAGAAACGCCCGGCCAGCATTGCGCGGCCGCGGCAGATCGCGATGTACCTGGCCAAGGAGCTCACGCAGAAAAGCCTGCCGGAAATCGGCGAGTTGTTCGGCGGGCGCGACCACACGACGGTGCTGCACGCGGTGCGCAAGATTTCGGGCGAGCGCCAGCAGCTCACCGAGCTCAACCAGCAGCTCCACGTCCTCGAACAGACGCTCAAGGGCTGAAGCCGGATGTCATCCAGAATGCCCCTCGCGACAGCGGAGAATGGCGTCCTACAAGCGGATTCAAAGAGATAAGAGAAGAGGAAGAAGACATGATCGTTTTGAAGGCAACCCAAGACAAAGTCCTCGCTGCGCTGCAGTCGGTGGCAGGCATCGTCGAGCGGCGTCACACCTTGCCGATCCTGGCGAACGTGCTGATCCGCAAGACCGGCGGCCAGCTCCAGCTGACCACCAGCGACCTCGAGATCCAGATCCGCACCACGGCCGAGCTCGGCGGTGACGAAGGCAACTTCACCACCACCATCGGCGCGCGCAAGCTGATCGACATCCTGCGCACCATGCCGGCCGACCAGACCGTGAGCCTCGAATCGAGTGCGAGCAAGCTGGTGCTCAAGGGCGGCAAGAGCCGCTTCACGCTGCAGTCGCTGCCCGCCGAAGACTTTCCGCTGGTGCAGGAAGCCGCCAATTTCGGCCCAGTGTTCAGCGTGCCGCAAAAGACGCTGAAGGACCTGCTCTCGCAGGTGTCCTTCGCGATGGCCGTGCATGACATCCGCTACTACCTGAACGGCATCCTGTTCGTCGCCGAAGGCAAGCAGCTGAGCCTGGTCGCCACCGACGGCCACCGGCTGGCGTTCTCGTCGGCCACGCTCGACGTCGAAGTGCCGCGCCAGGAAGTCATTCTTCCGCGCAAGACCGTGCTCGAAATGCAGCGCCTGCTGTCGGACGCCGAAGGCGCCATCGAGATGCAGTTCGCCAACAACCAGGCCAAGTTCAGCTTCGGCGGCATGGAGTTCGTCACCAAGCTGGTCGAGGGCAAGTTCCCCGACTACAACCGCGTGATTCCGAAGAACCACAAGAACACCGTCACGCTCGGCCGCGCCCCCCTCCTGGCCAGCCTGCAGCGCACCGCCATCCTGACCAGCGAGAAGTTCAAGGGCGTGCGCCTGAACATCGAGCCCGGCACGCTGCGCATCGCGTCGAACAACGCCGAGCAGGAAGAAGCGCAAGACGAACTCGACATCGACTACGGCGGCGACGCCATCGAGATCGGCTTCAACGTCACCTACCTGATCGACGCGCTGTCGAACATGGACCAGGACATGGTCAAGCTGGACCTGGCCGACTCCAACAGCTCGGCGCTACTGACCATCCCCGAGAACGCATCCTTCAAATACGTCGTGATGCCGATGCGTATCTAGCAGACAGACAACACAGCGCCTTGCGCAGACAACCCGCGGCCCTCCGCGGGTTTGCGCTTTCAAGAGGCGGCGAAATGAGTTCTTGAGAGCCCGAAAAATCACGCGAATACCGTGAGAGACAGAGGAATATCCGAATGAGTGCTGAAGAAAACAAGCCCGAAGTGCCGCATACCGAGCCGGTCTACATCCCCGAAATCGAGACCGTGCCTGCCGCGGCCGACACCGGCTACGGCGAAGGCTCGATCACGATCCTCGAAGGGCTTGAAGCCGTGCGCAAGCGCCCCGGCATGTACATCGGCGACACCTCCGACGGCACCGGCCTGCATCACCTGGTCTTCGAAGTCGTCGACAACTCCATCGACGAAGCGCTCGCGGGCTACTGCGACGACATCGTCGTCACCATCCACAGCGACAACTCGATCTCCGTCACCGACAACGGCCGCGGCATCCCGACCGGCGTGAAGATGGACGACAAGCACGAGCCCAAGCGCTCGGCCGCCGAGATCGCGCTCACCGAGCTGCATGCCGGTGGCAAGTTCAACCAGAACAGCTACAAGGTCTCGGGCGGCCTGCACGGCGTGGGCGTGAGCTGCGTGAACGCGCTGAGCGTGAAGCTGCGCCTGATCGTTCGCCGCGAAGGCAAGATCCACGAACTGGAGTTCAGCCGCGGCTTCGTGCAGAACCGCTTGCTCGAGACCGTGAACGGCTTCGAGGTGTCCCCGATGAAGATCATCGGCGACACCGACAAGCGCGGCACCGAAGTGCACTTCCTGCCCGACACCGAGATCTTCAAGGAAAACAACGATTTCCACTACGAGATCCTGAGCAAGCGCCTGCGCGAACTGAGCTTCCTGAACAACGGCGTGCGCATCCGCCTGCTCGACGAACGCACCGGCAAGGAAGACGACTTCTCGGGCGCCGGCGGCGTGCGCGGCTTCGTGGAGTTCATCAACAAGGGCAAGACCGTCCTGCATCCGAACTCGTTCTATGCTGCGGGCGAGAAGCCGGCCGACACCTACGGCGGCATTCCCGGCACGCACATCGGCGTCGAAGTGGCGATGCAGTGGAACAGCGGCTACAACGAGCAGGTGCTGTGCTTCACCAACAACATCCCGCAGCGTGACGGCGGCACCCACCTGACCGGCCTGCGCGCCGCGATGACCCGCGTCATCAACAAGTACATCGAAGAAAACGAATTCGCCAAGAAGGCCAAGGTCGAAGTCACCGGCGACGACATGCGCGAAGGCCTGTGCTGCGTGCTGAGCGTGAAGGTGCCCGAGCCCAAGTTCTCGAGCCAGACCAAGGACAAGCTGGTGTCCAGCGAAGTGCGCGCACCGGTGGAAGACATCGTCGGCCGCCTGCTGACCGACTACCTGCAGGAGCGCCCGAACGACGCCAAGATCATCTGCGGCAAGATCGTCGAGGCCGCCCGCGCCCGCGAAGCCGCCCGCAAGGCCCGCGAAATGACGCGCCGCAAGGGCGTGCTCGACGGCATGGGCCTGCCCGGCAAGCTGGCCGACTGCCAGGAAAAGGATCCCGCGCTCTGCGAGGTCTACCTGGTGGAGGGCGACTCCGCCGGCGGCTCCGCCAAGCAGGGCCGCGACCGGAAGTTCCAGGCCATCCTGCCGCTGCGCGGCAAGATCCTGAACGTCGAGAAGGCACGCTACGAGAAGCTGCTCACCAGCAACGAAATTCTCACGATGATCACGGCGCTGGGCACCGGCATCGGCCGCGCCGGCGCGACCACGTCGGGCGGCGGCGCGGACGACTTCAACGTCGCCAAGCTGCGCTACCACCGCATCATCATCATGACCGACGCCGACGTTGACGGCGCCCACATCCGCACGCTGCTGCTCACCTTCTTCTACCGGCAGATGCCCGAGCTGGTCGAGCGCGGCCACATCTACATCGCGCAGCCACCGCTCTACAAGGTGAAGGTCGGCAAGGAAGAGCAGTACCTGAAGGACGGCCCCGCGCTCGACGCCTTCCTGCTCAAGGTGGCGCTGAAGGACGCCCGCATCGAGACCGGCGGCGCGAGCTCCACCACGCTCTCCGGCGACACCCTGGCCGAACTGGCGCGCAAGCACCAGCTGGCCGAGGCCGTGATCGCGCGCCTGCGCAACTTCATGGACGCCGAAGCCCTGCGCGCGATCGCCGACGGCGTGGCGCTCGACCTCGACACCACGCCCGCAGCGGAAGCCTCGGCCGTGGCGCTGCAAGCCAAACTGCGCGAGCTCAACACCACCGGCGTGCCGGCCGAGGTGAGCAGCGAATTCGACGCCCGCACCGACAAGCCGCTGCTGCGCATCAGCCGCCGCCATCACGGCAACATCAAGAGCAGCGTGCTCACGCAGGACTTCGTGCACGGCGCCGACTACGCGGCGCTGGCCGAAGCCGCCAACACCTTCCGCGGCCTGTTGAGCGCCGAGGGCGCGCTGGTCAAGCGCGGCGAGGGCGAGCGCGCCAAGGAAGAAAAGGTCGACGACTTCCGCCAGGCCATGAAGTGGCTGATCGGCGAAGCCGAGCGCGCCACCTCGCGCCAGCGCTACAAGGGACTGGGCGAAATGAACCCCGAACAGCTGTGGGAAACCACCATGGACCCGGCCGTGCGCCGCCTGCTGCGCGTGCAGATCGACGACGCGATCGAAGCGGACCGCGTGTTCACGATGCTGATGGGAGACGAGGTGGAGCCGCGGCGCGAGTTCATCGAGCAGAACGCGCTGCGGGCGGCGAATATCGACGTGTAAGTTGCTGTCGGGTGGCGGTCTGCCGAGGCACTTCGTGAAAAGAAAAAAACGCCCAGCATTGCTGGGCGTTTTTTTGTCTCCCTCAGTCCGACGTTGAAGGTCAAGAAGACCACGGCGCTGCCGCAGGGGGAGCGGAGTGGGGTGCCGGTCCGCGCTGTTCGACCTGCGAAGCGGCCACCATGCGCAGCCGGTATCCGCGTCCGTAGACAGCCTGCAACACGAAGTCGTTGCCTGCCTGCAGTTTGAGTTTCACCCGTATGCGCGAGGCACAGACATCCAGCGTTCGGGAGGGACGGGCGGAGCAAGTCCCCCACAGCGCGCTCGATAGCCAGTCCCTCTCCAGCAGGCGCCCCATGTTCCGGAACAACTGGAGCGCAAGGTCGAACTCGAGGGGCTTCAGATGCACCGGGTCCCGGCGATGCAGAACCGTATGGCTGCCTATGCAGAAGTGATAGTCGCCCCAAGTCACTTTCTCCTCGGAGCTGATCGCGGCGATGCGGTTCTTCAAGAGCTGCAGCCTCGACTTCAGCTCGCGCAGGTCGAGCGGCAGAAGTATGAAGTCGATCTCCTTGAAGCTTGAGAAGACATCGTTCATTTCCTGCATCGCTTTCATGTCATCGCGGCCGACCATGAACAGCACGGGAACATCCGTCAGGCTCCGGATCGCGATCAATTGATTCCGGCCCGCATGGGTGAACAGGGGAAGCAACAAAAGGTCGAACCACGCGCCTTGCTGGAGGGCTGCCAGGAGGTCTGCCAGCGACTCGAAGACCGTCGAGGTGTAGTTCATCAGCTCCAGGGACTGGTGCAGTGAATCCCGCCGAGCGGCCTCGTCATCCACGAGCGCCACCGACGGCGACAGGCTGCGCGCGTTCGATCCAGAAACGCCCACATTCCTCGATTCGGGAGCCGTGGGGTGGTGCGCATCGATGCCGGAATTACGCGGAGAGGAATGGATCGGGTTCATTGGAAACTTGCTGAGCGCAATGCGCGCAATTTCTTTCGAGGCGGGTTGTATGTTTCGATGTCATTTTTTGTAGGCCGAATGTATGAAATCGAAATCAACTAGGCAATGACGAAAAATGACGATTAATGCCTATTCAAAATGACACGGGATGATCGAATCGGGCATATCCGGTCTCCACGCATCGAAAACGCCGCCTCGGGCACGAAGGACCTGCCTCGACTGGGCCATGTTTATGACCATCGATGTCAATTAATGACGAAAGCATGTTTGTTTGCGATGCGTTGAATTTGCACTCGCAGGGCCAAATAGTTCACATTTCTACGGCTCCGCAGGGCATCGAGATGCCTCTCCAGGGATGACGACACGCCCGGATTGAAAGACCGATCTCGGGCGTCGGACGACACCCGATGAAGGTCCCTTCACCAGGAAGATGCGGCTGGAGTGCTTGGCGAGGAGGCGGCGCCGGACCGATGAATCTTGAGTGGCAGTGACAACCGAAAGGTCGTGCGCTCCATGTCGCTGGAGATCAGCACCACGTCTCCGCCATGCTGACGGGCAATGGCGCGAGATATGTGCAAACCGAGCCCGGAGCCAGGAATCCTGGAAGAATGCGCCCCGCGGAAATAGCGCTCGAACAAGGTGCTTCGCTCACCCTCGGGGATGGGGCTCCCCGAATTCGAGACATCAACGGAAAAAACATTCTCGACCACCTGGCATTGAAGATCGATTGCAGAGGCAGGAGGCGAATATTTCAGCGCGTTCTGGATGATATTGCGAAGCGCCATTTCGATTCTCAATCGATCGCCTTCAAAAAGCAGCGGACCTTCGACAAGAGTGACGTCGATGCGCAAATCTTCCTCGGGCAACCCGGTGGCGCGAGCGTCTCCCATGACGTCTCTCAGGTCGAATTTTTCCTTTTTTGCCCTCTCCGAATTCATTTCCAATGCATCGTCAAGAAGGATGTTTTCGATGATGATTGTCAATCTGTTGACGGCTTTTCGGATTTTTGCCATCCCCGATTTCACCCGCTCATCCTTGCCTGAAGGCGAAACCTCGAGCGCATGAGACACGGCACTCACGATGGCCAGCGGCGTCCTGAATTCGTGTGAAATCACGGCGACGAATTCTCGCTGCTTCGTTCTTTCCTCCATGGCCTTCTCCGCCATTTTCATGGATCTGATCGAATTCTCTCCTTCGCTTTGCAGCCTCAATTCGATTTGCACCCAACGGCTCGCCACGGCGACATTGATCAGGGCCAGGTTGATGATCCGGGAAATCTGAGTCAACAGGTTCAGGTGGGCCGAATACTCGAGATTCAAAAAACCCAGTTGAGCGGCACCATAGAGCACCCACGAAGTATTCACCAGAAAGAAGGCAACGGCCGGAATGACGTATTGATAGGCCCTTCGCTTCAATATGAGCCAACCCAGAAAGACATTGTTGAATGCGGCCATCAAGATGCCAAGGAAGCCGATCTCCCAGGCAAAAGGAAGAAGCGTCCCCAACATGCAAAATGGAATGCATACCGCAAAAAACAACGCGGTGAGCCACAGCAATCGCGCCGCCAGGGTCGAATAATACCTGTAGCTGAACAGGTGACCGACAAACAGCGTCGAGCTCGAGATGAATGCGCACACCATCGCATCGAGGAATCGATCTGCGACGATTGGATCGTCCGGAAACAACAGCGAGTTCGCGTAGCCTTGAAAAGAGAAAATCAAGAGTGAGGCGGTCGTCAGAAACAAGGCATACAGAAAATGCACGGCTCCCCGGGTCCATGCCCAGAAAACCAATGCCATCAGAATCATGACGCCAACGCCACCCGCATAGATCGAGTAAAACACCGTTCGGCCCATTTCCTCCTTTTCTTGCCCTGCCTGCTGCCAGACATTCAGCCCGAAAGGAATCGGCCCATGGGTTTGGATTCTCAAATAAAATGTTTGCGGCCTCTCATCCACCGGGGCCAGGAAGGCAAGTTGGCTGGCTTTTACCGTGCGACCGGAAAAAGGATGTTGATCTCCCAGCTCCGTCAGCAGGCGGGTGCCATTGGCGTTCTGCACATAGACTTTGACATCGTCGAGCCAATTGGGAAATAGCTGAACCACCCAATCATTCGGCGCACCGCTCTCCCGCTGCAACGAAAACCGCACCCAGGCCACGGCGCCGGCGTCACCGCGAAGCGACAGGGCTTCATTGGATCGAAAATCGATTGGAGATCGTGCATCAAGAATATTCTCGATCGTCAATTCCTTTGATCGATCGAGAAAAAATTCAACATTCCTTGCCAGCGTCACGGGCTGATCCAGTCCCTGGCCTTTCAAGAGAACGGTGGCACCGACATGCTGCGCCATGAAAAGCAGCACAGCCACCAAAAGATTCCTTAGCCTTGCCGATGGATGGTTTGTTCTCATGACAAATCGAAAAATTACATGATTTCAACTGCAGTGATTCCTCTAGAATATTCGCCTCTTGCGAAGTCCGAGTGCGAGGAATGCCATGGATGATTTAAGGCCACCTGCCGCCAAGATGCCGAGCGTCTATGTGATTGAAGACGAGGAAGATTTGCAGGAAGCGTTGGTCTACAGCCTCAATCAAATGGGTTTCAAGGCTTCCGGGTTTGGAAGCGCTTCCGCGTTCTACCGCGCATTTGCTGTTTCTCGCTGCGATATCGTCATCATCGATGTCAAATTGCCCGATGAGGACGGTTTTTCGATCGCACGACACCTTCGCTCTGCCAGCAATGTCGGCATCGTATTCGCCACGGCACGAGGCGAATTGGATGATCGCGTTCAGGGCATGCGCGGCGGGGCCGATGCCTACCTCGTGAAGCCTGTGCACCCGGAGGAGTTGGCGGCAACGCTGGAGGGAATCGGCCGGCGCATGGGCCTCTCGAGCGGCATGGCCGACCCCGCATCGTCGCCAACGCCAGCCGGGCCCGCCGGAACCGGGCATTGGGACCTGCTGGAAGGGAACTGGGTGCTACGCGATCCGAAGGGGCGAACCATCCGGCTCACAACTTCTGAACGATCCCTCGTGGGCCTTCTCTTCAAACAGCGAAACAAGCCCGTGGATCGCCAGCAACTCGCCGCGACGCTGGGCGGCGACCTGGATCAGTTCGATCTCCAGCGGGTCGACGCCATCGTCAGCAGGCTTCGGCGCAAGGCATTCGCTGCGGGTATCTCCTTGCCGTTGCATGCAGTCAGGGGAACGGGCTACGAGTTCCAGTGCTGAACGCAACACGCGTCATGGCATCGGGACTTCCTTCCTTTTACAGGAAATGCCCAACCGGCAGATCGAGATCGATCATTGCGTGGCTGAGGGTCGACGCAGCGGCGCGCGCTTTCGCAGAGAAGAGGCGCATCAGCACGGCCTTGCCCAGGAGGTCGCTTCGCAAGGCGCCGACGTCGCGGCTGCCAATCAGCACCACATCCTTCACCACGGCCCACGCGCCAGCTCGCGCATAGAAAGAGGCAAGCGGCGGATCGCAGGTGAAGACGCCGAAATCGACAGGGCTCTGCTCGATCCAGCGAGTCGCTGCAGCCACCGTGCGCAGGCCCAGGCCACGCGCCTGGAAATCCGGGTCCGTGGCCACGCAACTGAGTCCGGCAATGTCGAACATCTGATCGCCGTGCGTGATGGTCTTGCGAACGACCGCGGCATAGCTGGCAATCTCGCCGTTCACCGATGAATAGAAAGAGCGCGCGTTCAGCGCAGGATCGTGCAGCAGTTCTGGCGCGGATTCTTCCGGCACCGGCCCCGCATCCGCCGTTGCGCGATGCTGCAGCCACGCGAACCTCCGCCGCAGCGCATCGGGCGCGTCGTTGTAGGGGACCTCTTGAACCTCTTGCTGCATCGATGTCATCCTCCCTCGTCATGCTGCTGATTTCCATGAAACTCCGGCCAGGAATTTCTCAGGACATTGTGCCGCCCGGCACTTCGAAGACGGGGTGGGTGCCGTGCGCCGGGCGATCCCCCGCCAGTGCCGCTGGCTGGCCCCCACACCCAATGCGTGCACCGCTGCAGGCCCGCGCCATGCACGCACGCGGGCCACGCCCAAAAGCGTTGCGTCTCAGGGTTTCCGTGAGGTTGAGGTGCGAAAACGGCTGCGACGCCCGTCACGCTGACGTCATCAGCTATTAAAACAATAGCGTTCAACTTCATTCCGAGGATCGTTCCTCGTAAACGCTATATCTAGCCCGACTCTTGCTAAGCAAAATCCTCGACGGATTTCACGTCATGCAAGATCGAGGACAACAAGCAAATGAACCCTGAGCGTCTCCGGCGGCCCCTGGCTGCTTTGGTACTGGGCGGTACAGCAGCATTCCTCGGGGCCGTGTTGCCGGCCCACGCTTTCTCGAACCCGCCCATCCAGGTGGCGCAGGGCATCGAGTACATGTGTGGCGGAGCAGGCAAGGGCGAGGCTGAATTCATGGAAATGGTGTCGCCACGCTGGGCTGCCACCATCGAACTCGGCGTGAGCGACGGCAAAGGCGCGCAGCAGGCCGGCTTCCCGGCCAAGGCCTCGGTCCAGGTGCGCCAGAGATACACCGGCGAGATGGTCATGGATGTGCAGACGCAGGCGCCCTACATGCTTGCGCGGCTCAACCCGGGTGCCTATGACGTGAATGTCACGCTGGGTGGGCTCACGCTCACGCAGTCGCTGGTCGTGTTCAACGGCGTGCCGGCCCGCGCGGTGTTCGTCTGGCCGTCGAACTTCGACATGGCTTCGGTGACGCCCCCGCTGCCGCAGACACAGGCGCTGGCGCAGACCACGCGCTGAACGAGCAACGACAACCTGCATGGCCGCGCATTCGCCGCGGCCCGTTGCCGTTGGTTAAGCCTTGCCTAAGTCGTGCGCCGCACAGTGGCGCCGTGGCTTCTCGCCATCACGACCAGGAAAGGATTCAGACCATGACCCCCCGTTTTCCATCGCGCACGCGGCCACTGGCGGCCGCCATGCTGTGCGGCGCCGTCCTGCTCGGAGCACTTTCATCGGCCCATGCGACGGTGAATCCGCCGATCTACATGACACATGGCGTCGAATACATGAGCGGCGGCATCGGCAGCGATGAAGCGCAGCTGATGGAAACGGTGTCGCCGCGCTGGCCCGCCACCTTCGAATTCGCGATCAAGGACCGCAAGGGCGCCGATTTCGCGGCCGGCGTGCATGTCACGGTGCGCGACGGCAGGGGCACCGCGCTGCTCGACAACGTGGTGTCGGGCGGCCCATTCATGGTGGCGCGGCTGGAACCGGGCACCTACGAGGTCGAGGCACGGATCGGCAGCCAGACGCTCAAGCAACCCCTGCATGTGCTGCAGGGCGAACCCACCAAGGCCACCTTCGTGTGGCCTGCGGGCACCGACATGGCTTCGGCCGGCACACGCACGGTGCAGTAACACGGCGGCGCAGGGCGCCGGTGCGGCCCGCGGCAGCCACGAATTTCTGGTGCTCGTCAAGTCATAACGCCCGCTATCCGGGCGTCGTGCGCTATAGAAAAAATAGCTAATGCCGTCCCTTCGTGCGCCTTGAATGCGCGGCATGCGCCTTGCAGATGGTGTATCCCGGGCAGTGCCCGAACCCATTGCCCCGATGCCGATCCGCCCCTTGAGCGCCTTGACCGCGCTGCTGCACGTTTATCTCGCGCTGCGCCTGCTGCCCGCGCTGGCGATGCTCACGCCTGCGTGGCCGCTGGCGCTGGTGCTGCTGGTGGTGTCGGCCTCCACGATTCCGCTGCCTTTCGTCTCGCGCCGCATTGCACGCAACGCCTCGATGGGCGAAGTGCTCAAGTGGGTCGGCCTGATCAGCATGGGCTGGTTCTCGTCGATGTTCGTGCTGACGCTGGTGCGCGATGCCGGCCTGCTGCTCACCTGGCTGGTGAGCGCGCTGGGCGGCGTGCAGATCCGCTGGGATGCGTTGCTGCCATGGAGCGCGCTGGCGGTGCTGGCGATGGCCACGGGCACCTCGCTGATCGGCTTCGTCAATGCACGCCGCACCGCGGGCGTGAAACGCGTCGACATTCCGATCCGCGGCCTGCCGACGGCGCTCGAAGGCTTCACGATCGCGCAGCTCAGCGACATCCACGTCGGCCCGACGATCCGGAGTGCGTACATCCAGCGCATCGTCGACGCGGTCAACCGGCTCGGCGCCGATGCCATCGCGATCACCGGCGATCTCGTGGACGGCAGCGTGCCCGAGCTGCGCGAGCACATCGCACCGCTGGCGGGCCTGCGCGCACGCCACGGCACCTTCGTGGTCACGGGCAACCACGAGTACTACGCGGGCGCACACGCGTGGATCGACGAACTGCGCCGCCTGGGCCTGAAGGTGCTGCTCAACGAGCACGTGGTGCTGCAGACGCGCAATGTGCGCGGCGCGCAGACCGATGAAGAGCTGTTCGAAAGCGCGCTGGTGCTGGCCGGCGTGACCGACTTCACCGCCGGCCACTTCAACGCCGCGCATGCCAGCGATCCGCACCTCGCGCTGTTCGATGCGCCGCCGCTGGTGCACACGCGCGTGCTGCTGGCGCACCAGCCGCGCAGCGCACCGCTGGCCGCTGCGGCGGGCTACCAGCTGCAGCTCTCGGGCCACACGCATGGCGGCCAGTTCTTTCCGTGGAACCTGTTCGTGCCGATGCAGCAGCCCTTCACGGCGGGCCTGCACCGGCTGCACGACATGTGGATCTATGTGAGCCGCGGAACCGGCTACTGGGGCCCGCCGAAGCGCTTTGGTGCGCCTTCGGAAATCACGCTGCTGACCCTGGTGCCTGCGCGGCCCTGAGGCCGCTTTTCTTTTTCTTCTCCGTCAGGATTGCAGTTCGGCCAGCCGCCGTGCGTTCGACGTGGCGGCGGCATGGATGGGCTTCAACCCCTGCCGTGCAACGCGCGCTGCGATGGTCGAGAGCTGGCTGGCCGTGCTCGCCGTGCGGGCCGCGGTCTGCACGAAGGCATCGCTGCGCGCGGCCGCCTGCGCCGGCGTGACGCTGCCGGCCATCGAGAAGAAGGCCGTGGTGCTCTGAAGCCAGTGCTGCAGGGCCTTGTTGGCCAGCGAGAAATGGCTGCTGTGCCATTGCTTCACCATCGCGATGCCCGACTCGCTCGCCGCGGCGAGTTTCTCGTGGCCCATGAGCTGGAACTCCGCCAGGTCGGCCGCGCTGGGCGTGAGGCCGGCCTTGGCGATGCGCTCGGTCCGCATGCGGATCACCGAGCCGGAAGAAAGCAGCATCTCGTTGGTCTTGAGGGCCAGGTCGAGCCACTGCATGAGCGGATTGGCCAGACGGGCGGTGGAACTGAGAGACGACATGTGGGACGTGCGCGTGGAGGAGGACAGCCCACTATAGGCCTCGGCGCTTGCAATTGCTGCAATGCAACAAAAACAAATTCGTTCAGTGAAGAAGTCCTGCTTTTTCTGAGCGGAAGTGCGCGCTGATCGCACGCCAAACCCTAGGAAGCGCCCGTTCGCAGCCGCCGGGCGCGCGCCTCCGTCACCCCGTAGACCCCCAAGGCAATGACCAGCGGCAGCAGGTAGTACAGGCCGCGGTAGGCCAGCAGCGCGGCCAGCAGCTTGGCCTCGGGCACCTGGTAGGAGAGCAGGGCGACGAACACCGCCTCGAGCACGCCGAGCCCCGCCGGCACGTGCGTGACGACGCCGGCCACGGCGCCGACCAGCAGCACCGCGAGCACATGCGGGTAGTCGACCTCGCCTTGCAGCAGGAGCCAGATCACGCCGCCGATCAGCGACCAGTTCAAGCACGACAACGCCAATTGCAGCAAGGCCATCGCGAGCTCCGGCGTCTTGAAAGCGTGGCCGCGCACGTGCCAGGCGTGTCCGTTGGAGAAGGCACACAGCGCCAGGTAGCCCGCCGACAGCGCCAGCAGCGCCGCGCCGAGCACGCGCAGGCCGCCGCCGTCGATCTTCCAGCCGGGCGGCAGCGCCATCGGCCAGAAGCAGAAGGCCGCACCGGCCACCACCAGGTAGCCGAGCCAGTTGGTCAGCATGCTGAAGCCCAGCACGCGGGTGATGGTCTCGTTGCCGAGGCCGAGGCGCGAATAGAGCCGGTAGCGGAAGGCCACGCCGCCGATCAGCGAACCGAAGTTCAGGTTGAAGGCGTAGCTGATGAAGGTCACGCCCATCACGGTGCCGGCGCCGAGCTTGTGCCGGGTGAGGTAGCGACCCAGCAGGTCGTAGGTGCTGTAGAGCGCAAAGCTGCCGGCAGCCAGGGTCCCGGCGGCGAGCAGTGTGGACAGGGGCAGCGCACGTATCGCATCGCGCACTGCGCCCCAGTCGATGGTGCGCGCCTGGTTCACCAGCAGCCAGGCAATCAGCCCGAAGAAGCCCCACACCGCCGCGCGACGGGCCCAGGGCCACCAGGGCTGGCGAGCGAGGGCCATCGTGCGCGCGGGTTCAGGCCGCTTCCGTGGTCTGCGTGGCGCCGCCGTTGCCGTTCGTCCCCTGCCTTTCGGCGAGGTCGGTCGCCTCGGCAGGCGTCAGGCGGGGCGCATGGCGCGGCAACCGGTTCAGCCACGCCGGGTACCAGCGCAAGAAGTGAAAGATGAAGAAGCTGCGCACCAGCCGCCAGCCGCTCCATTCGCTGCTCAGGTCGGCCGTGTCGATCTGCCTGCAGCTGTGCTGCATGAGCCGTTCCATGCGGCTCCACAGCACCTCGTTGAAGGCCTTGTCGCGCACGACCACGTTGGCCTCGAGATTGAGCGACAGGCTCAGCGGATCGAGGTTGCTCGAGCCCACGGTGCTCCAGCGGTCGTCCATCAGCGCGACCTTGCCATGCAGCGGGCGGTCGCAGTACTCGTAGATGCGAACGCCGGCGTGCAGCAGGTGGTGGTAGAGCATGCTCGCGGCCGTCTTCACGATCGGCATGTCGGGCTCGCCCTGCAGGATGAGCCGCACGTCCACGCCGCGCCGCGCGGCGCGGCGCAATTCCTGGATGAGCCGGTAGCCCGGAAAGAAGTACGCGTTGGCGATCACGATGCGCTCGCGTGCGGCGCGGATCGCGGCACGGTAGTGGCGCTCGATGTCGTTGGTGTGGCGGCGGTTGTCGCGCGTTACGAAGATCGCGTCGGCCTCGCCAGCCGTTGTCTGGCGCACCGGCGGCGCCTGCCTGAGCCGGCGACGGAACCAGCCCGCGCCCTTGCCGCCGACGGCGATGGCACGCAACGCGAACTGATGCACCTGCGCCACGATGGGGCCCTCGAGTTCCACCGCATAGTCCTGCTTGGCCTTGGGGCCGAAGTCCAGCAGATGGTCGGCGGAGTAGTTGATGCCGCCGACGAAGGCCCGCTCGCCGTCCACCACCACGATCTTGCGGTGCATGCGGCGGAACACGTTCAGTCGCTGGCCCAGGAAACGCTGGCCGGGGTCGAACACCCGCACCGTGACGCCGGCCGAAGTCAGCCCCTGGATGAACTCGCGCGAGAGGTCGGGCGAACCGAAGCCGTCGACCAACAGGTCGACCTTCGCGCCGCGCTGCGCCGCCGCGCACATGGCCGCATGGAGCGCCAGGCCGACCTTGTCCTCGAACAGGATGAAGGTCTCGATGATGACTTCGCGCTGCGCCTCGCGGATCGCGTCGAACACGCGCGGAAAGAACTCCTCGCCGTTCTCGAGCAGCGCGATGCGGTTCCCGCCGATCCAGTGGTTGCCGTTGCGCATGGTGCAGCCCCGCTCACAGGTCGATGTCCGCCACCAGCGGGGCGTGGTCCGAGAGGTGCGACCAGGGCTTGCGCGGCAGCACCACGGGCGCGTGCACGCCGGCGTTGCGCACGTAGATGCGGTCCAGCGGCAGCACCGGAAAACGCGCCGGGAAGGTCTTGGCGGCCCGCCCGTTCGCATGCACGAACACTTCACGCAGCGATGCGCCCTCCGCCAGCACGTCGTGTGCACGGTTGCGCCAGTCGTTGAAATCGCCGGCCACGATCAGCGGTGCGTCCGTGGGCACCTCGTCGCGCACGATGTGGCAGAGCAGTTCGAGCTGCTGCTGCCGGTGCGCCTCGGCCAGACCCAGGTGCGCGCAGATCGCGTGGACATCGACGGGGCGGCCCGGCAGCCGCAGCACGCAGTGCAGCAGGCCGCGCTTCTCGGGGCCGCTCACCGAGACGTCGTGGTTGCGGAAATGCACGATCGGAAACTTCGACAACAGCGCGTTGCCGTGGTGACCTTTCGGATACACCGCATTGCGCCCGTAGGCGAACTGCGGCCATATCGTGTCGGCCAGGAACTCGTAGTGCGGCGCCTCGGGCCAATTGCTGACCTTGCGCGAATGGCGCGAATGGGTACCCAGCACCTCCTGCAGGAACACCACGTCGGCACCCACCGTGCGCACGGCATCGCGCAGCTCGGGAAGGATGAACCTGCGGTTGAGCGCGGTGAAGCCCTTGTGGGTGTTCACCGTCATGACCTTGAGCGAGGTCGGCGTGGTCACGGCAGCAACCGGAATCGGAGAAGAAGACATCAGTCTTGATGTTGTACGTTGCCGCGCAGGCGATGCCTGTAGGAACATGCCACCTTCTTCCGTTGCCTTTCGCGCGTGGGAGGCTGGCTCCTACAGGCAGGCCTGCCGCACCCCCACACGGCGAGCTTTGGGGGGCTCCTACGGTGATTCCAGGGCTTCGAAAAAAACGGCCCCAGGTTTTTCACCCGTCACTCGTCCAAGAGACAAGCAAAGGAGCACATCATGAAACAGCAGACAGGAATCTTCAGAGGCGCGGTGCTGGCCGTGTCGATGGGCGCGGCAGGCGCCGCCATGGCCCAGGCGACGTCGATCCCCGCACAGCCCGATCCCTCGGTGAGCGGCGAAGCGAGCACCATGACACCGGCCGGCGTGGCGAATCCGCCCCAGCGCCCCGACGCTTCGATGCCCGCTTCCCGCGAGGCCGTGAAGGCCGAGGCGCGCGTGCAGAACCGCAACAACGCCAACAGCATGGTGCCCAAGGGCGAGGCCACGACCACGGTCAACCACCAGCCCAACGCGATGCCGCGTCCGACCGGCGAGATGTCCCGTGCGGAAGTCAGCCTGCAGGCGCGCAAGGTGAAGCCGCAGTTCGGCCAGAGGGGCGAGCGCCCGGAGGTGCCGACCAATCCGACCGAAAGGACGGGGACGCCGCAGTAGGAACCCTCCCCTGAATGGAAAAGCCCGCAACGCTTCGAGCGTTGCGGGCTTTTCCATTGCCGCCGTCACTGGCGGCCGGCCGTTCAGCTCTTGGCGGGTGCTTCGCCGCGTTCGTGGCCTTCATGACCGCGGTGGAAGCGATGACCGTGACCGTCGGCATGCACCGTTTCGGCATCGAAGGTCTTCTGCTGCGCGGGCGTCAGCGCCGCATAGAAGGTCTTGGTGGCTTCGACGCGCTTGGCGAACATCGCGCTGCGCTCGGCGTGGCGGGCCTGCATGCGTTCCAGGCGTTCGGGCGTGGTCAGCTTGGCAAATTCCGCACGGTCCATGCGCTGCGGGCGCGGGCCGGCCGGCGGCTGGACGGCCGTGGCGTAGGCCGTCCACGCGCCTTCCTGGGCCGCGGTCAGCTTGAGCTTGTCCTTCAGCGCGGCGAGGCGCTTGGCACGGTGCTCCTTCATGCGCTCCATGCGCTGGGCCGGGTCCATGCGCTGGTGCTGCGCCTTGGGAGCGGCGGTGGTGTCGGCCTGGGCCACGGCAGCGGCGGGCGCGGGCGTGGCGGTTGCGGCCGGCGCTTGAGCGAAGGCACCCGAAGAAGCGAGAGCGGCGGAACCCAGCAGGCTGGCCCAGACGATGCGTTGGCGAAGAGAAATCATGAGAAGTGCTTCCTTTCGAAGAAGCCCGCCACCGAGGGGCAGCAGGTGAAACGAAGTGTGGAAGACCTCTGTATCGCCCCGGTTAGCCGGGAGTGAGCTTGCGTAAAGAATGATGAACCGCGCGGCGGCGCAAGGCGTTTTCCGTGACTTGTTGGGCTGCGGAGGCCTCAGCCGAGCCGGCCGCTCTGAAAGTCGTGCATCGCCTGCTTCACCTCTTCCTGAGTGTTCATGACAAAGGGGCCGTACTGCGCGATCGGCTCATGCAGCGGCTTGCCGGCAATCAGCAGCGCGCGCGCCGGGCTGTGGTTGGTGGCGCCGGCGCGCAGCACCACGCCGTCGCTGCCGGGCTCGTTGGCGAGGATGGCCATGCGGCGCGTCGGCACTTCGCTGCCCGCGATCCAGAGCGATTCCCGGAACACATAGACCAGCGCGTTGTGGTCGTCCGGCAGCGGCTGCGCAAACTCCGCGCCCGGCGGCAGCGTGATGTCGAGGTAGAGCGGCTCGGTGTGCGCGCGCCGCACCGCACCTTCGATGCCGTGGCTCGCACCGGCAATCACGCGCACATGCACGCCTTCGGCCGTGGTGTATTCGGGAATCTCTTCGCTCTGGATGTCGCGGTACCAGGGCTCGCGCATCTTGTCCTTCGCGGGCAGGTTGAGCCAGAGCTGAAAGCCTTCCATCAGGCCTTCTTCCTGCTCGGGCAGCTCGCTGTGCACGAGGCCGCGGCCGGCGGTCATCCACTGCACGCCGCCGTTTTCCAGCAGCCCTTCATGGCCCGCGCTGTCGCGATGCCGCATGCGGCCCGCGATCATGTAAGTGACGGTTTCGAAGCCCCGGTGCGGATGGTTCGGAAAGCCGCCGATGTAGTCGCCCGGGCTGTCGCTGTCGAAGGCGTCGAGCATCAGGTAGGGGTCGAGCCGTTTCTGCAGCGGCTGCTGCAGCACGCGGGTGAGCTTGACGCCGTCGCCATCGCTGGTGGAAACCCCGGCCACGATGTGATCGAGGCCGCGGGGCGTGGCGACGGGTGCCGTGGGGTGGTTGGCGTTCTTTTTCATGCGCCCCATGGTGTCACTAACCCTGCGACCGCGCCACCGGTGGGGATGTACATGCGGCCCGCGGCCGGCCTACCTCGGCCACTGCTGCCGCTGCCAGTAGCGGTATTGCCACCGGGTCTGGAAGCCGGCGCGGCGGTAGAGCGCCTGCGCGGGATGGTTCTGGGCATCGACCTGCAGGAACGCGCGTTCGAAACCCCGCGCCAGTGCGGCCTGGGCGAGGCCCGCGAGCACACGCCCCGCCAGCCCCTTGCCGCGGTGCGCCTTGTCGGTCCGCATGCCATGCACGCTGGCCCAGCCGTGCCCGAAAGCCATCGCCCCCGCCGCCAAGGTGCGGCCGCCTTCGCGCACGCTGGCATAGAGCGAACCCTTGGCGCGGGCCAGCGAACGCACCCGGTGGGCGCCATCCACCGGATCGAAACCTTCGCCGAGAAACAGCGCCGCCCAGGCGTCGTCGGGCGCGCGGTCGACGTCGGCCAGCGCACCGCCGCCCGCAACCAGCTGCCGCATGCGCTGCAGCGACCCGAGCTGCACGCAGGTGGGGTTGTCGTCGACATAGTGCCGCCGCTCTAGTTCGGCGCGCAGCCCGTCGAAGCAGCCGGCATCGGCCAGGCGAAGCGCCGGCGCGACCTGGCGGCTGTCGTAGCGGTCCTCGATGCGGTCGAGCGTGCCGTGGTCGACCGCGCTGCGGTGCAGCGGCACGGCCGACCTGGCGCGCTTGACGGTGCCGCTGTCGAAGGGCAGCAGCCAGCCATCGAGTTCTTCGGATGCCTCGGGCGCCACCGCCGCGACGGTGGCGCGCTCGATGGCCTCGATGTCGGCAATGGTCGGTGCGCCGGTCATTGGAATACCTCCGTGCTTCGCACTGCGGTGCGAGCTTGCTTGGGACGGCCCGGCGCGGCGCTCATGGTGTACTGGCCTCCGGTGCGGTGAACCTGGCCGCTGCCACGCTCTTGAGCAGCGCTTCGCGCTGGTTGCGGCTGATGCCGCGCACGCTTTCGGCGATCCACTTGGTGCGGTCCGGGTCGATGCGCCCGTCGCGCCGCCATTGTTCGAGCACGGCCTGCGGCTTGTGCAGCATTGCGGCGAGCCACACGGCCTGCGCGGGTTCCAGCGTGCGTGCGCTGCGCTTGAAGTAGCGCCGCGCCGCAGCCTCGGCGCCGCAGATGTTGCCGCCCCACGGCGCGTTGTCGAGGTAGAGCTGCAGGATGCGGGCCTTGCCCAGCGTCTGCTCCATCTCGACCGCATAGAGCAGTTCGCGCAGCTTGCGCTCGGCCGTGCGGTCGCTGCCCGTCACCAGCAGCTTGGCGAGCTGCTGCGTGAGCGTGCTGCCGCCGCGCTTGAGCTGGCCGTCCTTCTGGTTGTTGTCGATCGACGCGAGGATCTCGGCCAGGTCGTAGCCCGCATGGGTGAAGAAGCGCTGGTCTTCGGCCGCGATGACCGCGCGCGCCAGCCAGCTGTCGTTGGCCAGCCGCGCGGACGGGCCGCAGCTGGTGCGGGCACCCAGCATCGCCTCGGTGCCCAGCCCCTCGACCGTGAACTGGCTGATGACGGGTTGCACCGCGAAGGTGGCCTCGGGCAGCACCAGGTGCCCGCTCAGTGTCAGTGTTCCCCCGATGCGCGCGCGCTGCAGTTCGGGCAACGTGGGCACCAGCACCGCGTACCAGCGGGCGATGGGCGCGTCCTGCACCTTGGCGCTGAGCTGGAGATTCTTGGGCGCCAGGCGGCCTTCCCATTGGCCCTGGAGCACGTCCGTCTCGGTGGTCCGGGGGGTGGCTTCGAAGCTTCCGTTCAGCGTGTTGCCGTCGCGCCGCACGGTGGCGATCAGGCGTTCGACCTTGATGGGCTGCGTGCCGAGCGCCGGGACTTCGACGCTGCAGGGCGCACAACGCATTTCCTGCATGCCGGCCGCTTCGTTCCAGCTGAAGTGCACGGTGCCGAAGCGGGTGTCGAGCGAATGGCCGTCGAGCCGCGGCGCGAACCAGGACGAGGTGGCCAGCCGCACGGCGGTCGGCACGCCGATGTCGAAATGCACCGGCCCGGCCTTCACCGTGGTGCTCCATTCGCCCGCTGCCGGTGCCAGCGCGATCTTCACTATCAAAAAGATAGTTGCAAGCGCTGTCAACACCAGGGCCAGCAGCCCGAAAAACACGAATCGCAAGGTCTTCTTCACAAACACGCTCTCACATCGGTCTCGCCACCGTGACGGCTTGCCACGGACCGGTCGACTGCCCGCTGGCCGCCGACCAGTACCAGGCTGAAGTGTCGGTGAAAGCCGTGCCTTGGGCATCGACGATGCGCTCGCAAACGCGGAACTTTTGCGCGCCGTGCCGTTGCGCAACAAAACAGCGCCACAAACGCGCCTGCGCGTCGTGCTCCAGGCGCGCCTGTTCGATGCGAAAGCCGAGTGCGCGGTAGCAGTCGGCCGCCGGATGCAGCATGCGCGTGGGCTGCCTCACCTCGCGCATCACGAGGGTCTGCGTGCCGTCGGTCATGCGGCCGATGGCGCCCGGAAAACGGTCGGCGAAGCGCTGCTCGACCTCGCTCAGCGCCAACGGGCGCAATGGAACGCCGTCCCATTCGCTCGGCCACTCGTGCGAAGCGGCCAGCGTGGCGGCGGCAGCCGGCGCGCGCAGTGCCGCGGCGGCCGACCACAGCATGCACAGCAGCATCGCGAGCGCAAAAGCCGTCTTGTGCCCGATGCGATTAATGAAATGGTTCGCGAACCAGCGCTCAAAGAACGGTGTCGACATGGCGGCCTCCTTGCGTGGTGATCAGGCCCGGAATCGGGTGATCGGCGGGTTCCGGGGCGGCGCGCGCAGGCATCATCAGGCGCGCGATGCCGCCGCACACGGCCGCCAGCACCAGCAGTCCCAGCGTGTTGTGCGCCCAGGGCGCCAGCGCATGGCCCGCGCCTTCGAAGGCGACCAGCACGCTGTTGCGCACGATGTTGCCGCCCAGCACCAGCAGCCCGACCATCGGCAGGCGGCCCAGGAAGGCACGGTCGCTGCGGCGCGCCCAGAGCGCGACGGCGCAGGCCGTGAAATAGCCCAGCCACACCATCTGCACGCCCGAGCAGGGCGCATCGACGATCACCAGGCGGCCGTCCACCATCAGGTTCGTGCCTTCGCGCGCCACCTCGAAGCCCGGCGCGAGCAGCCAGCGGCTGGCCTCGGCCGTCACCACGCGCAGCGGATAGCCCGCGTAGAACTGCAGCGACGACAGCAGCGGCAGCGCGAGCACCGCGAGGCCCGCCACCGGCAGCGCGGCAACGCGCCGCGGCAGGAAGGCCAGCAACCCGCAGGCCAGTGCCAGCACCGCCACCAGACCCGCCGCCAGGGGCGGCAGCGCGGGCACCCCGCCGAGACCCGAGCGCAGCAGCGTTGCAAGCACGGTGCCGATCCCCGCCAACGCCAGCCAGCCCAGCCGCGGCGAGGCGCGCAGCTCGCTTCGGCATTGCCATGCCAACGCGGCGAGCGCCACCAGCGCCACAAGGCCCAAGGGATCGTCGGAGCCGTCGCGCATGCGCTGGACCATCCAGGCCCAGGTCGGCATCAGCGCGGCGAACTGCAGCGCGAGCCAGCCGGCGGCCGGCGTGCGGTCGATGTGGATGCCCCAGTCCACGATGCGCGGATGACGGTGGGCGAGCGTTGCCAGAGACATTTTTTCTTCTCCCGTTCAGGCGGTGAAGCGGCGCGCGTCGTTGCGGCGCGCGCGGCGGCGCAGCATCGCGAGCATCGACAGCACAACGGCAATGGCACCGAGCGACTCGGGTTCGGGTGTGCTGGGCACCTCGGCACCCAGCGCCAGGTCGCTCACGCCCTGCGGCATCGGCAGCGGCTGGTCCACGCCCACGCTGTTCTGCGGCGCGAGGTTGCGCACCACCTTGTCGACCGCGATGAAGCTGGTGTACTGCGTGAGCAGGCCGTACTTCAGGCCGAGCTCGGTGATGCGGTCCTTGAGCGCGGCACTGCCTTCGAGCGCTTCCTGGTCGCTCAGGCTCTGGATGCGATGGCGGGCCCACAGCGTGCGCAGCGCGGCGGTGTCCAGGCGGGTGCGGTCGCCGATGCGCATTTCCTGGCGGTAGGGGCCGCTCGCGCCCTGGCCTTCGATGATCACGCGGCCCTTCGCTTGTCCATTCGAATCCGGGCGCCACTTGCCGAACACGATCACCGGGCGTTCGCCCAGCACGTCGGGCAGGGCCTGCGGCTCCACGTCATACACATCGAGGCCGCCGAAGGTGGCCTTCACGTTGGTGAGCACCGGCGACTCGACCATGCGGCGGAAGCGCGCGGCCTGCTCGGGGGCCTGGCCCGGGTCGGTGACGATGAAGGGCTCGCCCATGCCGGCGCGCGCAATGCCTTCCATCAGGCTGCGGTTCACCGAGGAGCCGATGCCGAAGGCGAACACATTGGCCTTGGAGAGGTTGTTGCGCACCAGCTCGAAGGCTTCGCGCTCGACCGTCACATAGCCGTCGGTCACCACGACCACGGTGCGCGACACCTTGTCTTCCTTGGGCTCGGCGTAGACGCGCTTGAGCGCGGGAATCAGCTCGGTGCTGCCGCTGCCGCTGTAGTTCTTGATCGTCGCCAGCGCCTGCTCGATGTTGGCGCGCGTGGCCGGCACCGATCGGGGCGAGAGCATCCTGTTGCTGCCCGAGAACAGCAGCACGTTGAAGGTGTCGCTCGGGCGCAGGCCGCCGATCAGGCGTTCGAGCAGCGTCTTCGCGGTGTCGAGCGGAAAGCCGTGCATCGAGCCCGAGATGTCGACCACGAAGATGTAGTCGCGCGGCGAAATGGCGCTGGCGGCCACGGCCTTGGGCGGCTCGATCATCGCGAGGAAGAAGTTCTCCGCGCTGCCATCCGCGTTCTGGCCCTGGCCCTTGTAGAGCATCAGACCCGATTCGATCTTCTCGCCCGCCAGGCGGTAGTCGAGCACGAAATCGCGGTTGTCGGCCGGGCGGCCATCGGCCGCGAGCGTGATGTCGGCATGCTGGTCTTCGTCGCTCTTCTTCACGTCGATGGCGTGGGTGGTCGAGCGCACTTCCTTCAGGCCCATCGGCGTGTCGATGGTGGCCTTGAGCCTGAAGCCGGTGCCCGGCGCCACGCCGGCATGCAGCGTCGGCTGTGCGACCCACCTGGCTTGCGCGTTTTCGGACTGCGGGCTGTTGTAGCGCGGGCCGACCACGGTCGGGAACACGAATTCGTAGTTGCCCGATTGCGGCACCAGCAGCTCGGTGTAGCGCAGCTCCACCTTCACGTCGTCACCGGGCAGGATGTTCGCGACATTCATCTGGAACACGTTGGGCAGGTGCTGCTCGAGCAGCGCGGCGGTCTTGCCTTCCTTCTTTGCGGTGTCGTATTCGATCCTGGCTTGCTGCTTCTCGCGGATCTGCGCGGTGATCAGGCGATCGGCCAGCCGCACGTTGAGGCCGCTCACCGCCGCCTTGGTCGAACCGGGGAACACGTACTTCGCCTCGACGGCGCGCTGGCCTTCGTTGCGGTAGGTCTGCGTGACCGTCACGTCGGCGATCACGCCCGAGATCTTCACGGCGACTTCGGTGCCCTTGAGCGGCAGGCGGTCGATCGAAGGGTCGTCGCTCTTCACGAAGAAGTACGGGCTTTCCGTCTTCAGGCGCGCACCGGCGGGCGCTTCCTGCGCATGCACCGGGCGCACGCCCATGGCGATGAAGCCCGCGGCCGCCAGGCTCACGGTGGCGAGCCAGAGCCAGCGGCCGGGGCGTGGGGTGGTGGAGGCATCCATGGCGGGGGTCCTTGTCCGTGCGAACTTGCACAGCCCCTACTGTCGGCACCGCACGAGAAGGCAGTTGGAAGGCTCGTTGAAGTCGCCGGCGGTGAACGCCCCGCTGTGTGAAGTCTGTGTGAAGTGAGGCCGCCAGCGCGCTTCACACAGCCTTCGGATCGTGCAGCGAGCATCGCCGCTTCGCTACAGACGAGGAGAAAAACATGCTTCAGCTCCTGAAGGCGCTTCAGAGTTCCATGCTGGTGAAAGTGGCCGGCCTGTTCTTCCTGCTGCTGCTGCTTTGCATTCCGCTGGCGGAGATCGATTCGATCAACCGCGGACGCGGCGAAAGCCAGCGCGAGGCGGCGCAGGAACTCGCCGACACCTACGCGGGCCCGCAGACCATGGTCGGCCCGCTACTGCTGGTGCCGTATGTCGAGCGCTGGATGGAACCGCTGCGCGATGCGCAGGGCAAGGTGATCGGCCAGGAGCCGCGCAGCAAGGAAATGGCCCACGTGGTGTTCCCCGACAAGCTGCACATCGAGGGCGCGATGGCGCCGCAGGAGCGCTACCGCGGCATCTTCAAGATCCCGTTCTACACGCTCGACGCCACGCTCACCGGCGGCTTCGCGGCTTTCGATCCGCAGGCCGTGGCCCACAGCGAATCCGATTCGAAGATCGAGTTCAAGCCGCCTTTCGTCGCTTTCAGCGTGAGCGACCTGCGCGGCCTCGACGGCTCGCCGGCGCTGGCGATGGGTGGCGAGGCCCTGCGCTTCAAGCAGCGCGTGCCGGGCATCGCCGACGACGCCTGGTTCGCCGACGGCATCCATGCCCCGGTCACCGGCACCGCGCTCGCGGCATGGCAGGCGAACGCGCCGCTGACCTTCAAGATGAAGCTCGGCCTGGTCGGGCAGGACACGCTCGCGATCGCGCCCATTGCCGAAGACACCACGGCGCATCTCATCTCGCCCTGGGCGCACCCGAGCTTCGGCGGCCGCTTTCTCGCCGCGCAGCGCAACGTGACGCCGCAGGGCTTCGATGCGCACTGGCGCGTGTCGTCGCTCGTGACCTCGGCGCGCGAACAGGTGCGCGCAGGCCTCTCCGGGCGCGGCAATGCCAGCGACACCGCAGCAACAGCAGCCGTCACCAGCAGTGCCTCGCGCCGCAGTCTCGGCCAGTTGCAGACCTTCGACGTGTCGCTCGCCCAGCCGATCAATGTCTATTCGATGAGCACGCGCGCCGGCAAGTACGGCATGCTCTTCATCGGCCTGGTGCTGATGGCGGCCTTCATGTTCGAGCTGTTCCGCAAGCTGCGCCTGCACCCGGTGCAGTACGGCCTGGTCGGCCTGTCGATCGCGCTGTTCTTCCTGCTGCTGCTCGCGCTGTCGGAGAAAGTCGCGTTCTGGATGGCTTATGCGGGTGCGGCCAGCGCCAGCGTCGCATTGCTCGCCGTGTACTTCAGCGCCGTGCTGGGCGGCTGGCGGCGCGGCCTGTCGTTCGGTGCCTTCGTCGCGCTGCTCTATGGCGCGCTCTATGGACTGCTGGCTTCCGAAAGCAATGCGCTGCTGCTCGGCGCACTGCTGATCTTCGGCATGCTGGCCACGCTGATGCTGGTGACGCGCAAGGTCGACTGGTACGCGCTGTCGCGGCGGCCCGAACCGGTGACGCAGGGCGCATGAGGCTCCTGCGGTTCGCGTTCGGCGCCCTGGGCTGGTTGACCCTGGCAGCGCTGTGGTTCTGGGCCTGGCACCTGAAGGACCCCCATCTGCGCTTCATGCGTGCATGGGAGTTGCCGATGCTGCTGGGCGCACTGGGCCTGGGGGCGGCAGTCGCATGGCGCTTCGGGCGCCGCGCACTGCGGCCCGTGTCGCTCGGCCTGGTGTTCGCGGCGCTGCTCACGGCCCTGGGCAACGAAGCGGCGAGCCTGCGGCACCGTGCCGAAGTGTCGGCCGCCTCCGGATCCGTGGCGCAGACGCTCGGCGCGCATTTCATGGTCGGCTATGACAACGCGAGTGACCTGCGTGGACTGGCTCGCAAGGGATTGATCGGCGGCGTCTTCGTCACCGGCCGCAACGTGAGAGGCCGCACCGCCACTGCGCTCCGCGAAGAGATCGATGGCTTGCAGACGCTGCGCCGCGAGGCCGGCCTGCCGCCGCTCATCGTTGCGACCGATCAGGAGGGCGGTGCCGTGTCGCGCCTTTCGCCGTTGATCGAACGCCAGCCGGGCCTCGCCACGCTGCTGGACGCCGACGTGCCCGAAGCCGAACTCGCGCAGCGCGCCCGTGCCTACGGCGCGCAGCAGGGCAGGTCGCTCGCGGCACTGGGCATCACGCTCAACTTCAGCCCCGTGGTCGATCTGCGCACCGGCCGTGCGCCGGGCCGCTGGGACTTTCATACCCGCATCGACGAACGCGCCATCTCGGCCGACCCTGCGCTCACCGCGCAGGTGGCGCTCGCTTACGAGCAAGGCCTTGAATCGGCTGGCGTGCGCGGCACCCTGAAGCACTTTCCCGGACTCGCCGGCGTGACCGAGGACACGCACCATTTCGCCGCCGTGCTGCGCACCCCGGTCACCCGACTTGCAACACATGACTGGAAGCCGTTTCAAGACGTGTCGAAAAATTCGAATGCGGCGATCATGCTCGGCCATGTGATCGTGCCGGAGCTCGATCCCGTCTTTCCGGTCTCTTTCTCGCGCAAAATCGTGCAGCAGCTGATTCGCGGCGAGTGGGGCTACCAGGGCCTGCTCGTCACCGACGATCTGACGATGGGCGCGGCCTACAACCGCGGACTTTGCGACACCACGGTCCGCGCCCTCGACGCCGGCGCAGACCTGTTGTTGATCGCCTTCGACCACGACAAGTACTTCGACGCCATGCACTGCGCGCAGCAGGCCGCGCGGCGCGGCGCGCTCGACCTGCCGACGCTGGAACGCAGCAGCGCCCGCCGGCTCCAACCCTTTCGCTAGCCACCTTCTATGTTCAAACGTTCAAGTTCCCTCCAACCCGACGACGGCGCCACGCCGGACGATCGCAACCGCCGCTGGAAACGCCTCGCAGGATGGGGCGCCATTGCGGTGGGCTCCGGCGCACTCGTGGTGCTGGTGGCGGCCATCGTCGCGGTGGTCGCCATCTATCCGAAGCTGCCCGACATTTCCGAGCTTGCCGACTACCGGCCCAAGCTGCCGCTGCGGGTCTACTCGGCCGAAGGCACGCTGATCGGCGAGTTCGGCGAAGAGCGGCGCAACCTCACGCCCTTCGCCAGCATTCCCAAGGTCATGAAGGACGCCGTGCTGGCCGTGGAAGATGCGCGCTTCTACGACCATGGCGGTGTCGACTACAAGGGTTTCATGCGTGCCGCGGTGGCCAGCCTGAAGGGCGGCCGCAAGCAGGGCGCCTCGACCATCACGATGCAGGTGGCGCGCAATGTGTACCTGAGCTCGGAGCGCACGATGAGCCGCAAGACCTACGAGATCATGCTGGCCTTCCGGCTCGAGCAGCAGCTCACGAAAGACCAGATCCTCGAGATCTACCTGAACCAGATCTACCTCGGCAACCGCGCCTACGGTTTCGCCACCGCATCCGAAACGTATTTCGGCAAGCCGCTGCAGAACGTGACCATCGCGGAGGCCGCCATGCTGGCGGGCCTGCCGAAGGCGCCCGGCGCGAACAATCCGGTGGCCAATCCGCGCCGTGCGCGGGCACGCCAGCTCTATGTGATCGACCGCATGCAGGAAACCGGCTTCATCACCGCCGAGCAGGCCGCCGAAGCCAAGAAGGAAGAGCTGCACCTGCGCGATGCCGCCGACCCGAACCGCCTGCATGCCGAGTACGTGGCCGAAACGGTGCGCCAGATGATGTATGCGCAATACGGCGACAGCATCTACACCAGCGGCCTGAAGGTCTACACCTCGCTGGTCGCGGCCGACCAGGCGGCGGCGTACAAGTCGCTGCGCAGGGGCATCATGGACTACGAGCGGCGCCAGGTCTATCGCGGGCCCGAGCGGTTCATCGACATGCCGACCGAGCAGAAGGAGGTCGACGAGGCCGTGGACGATGCGCTCGCCGAGCACCCCGACAACGGGGACGTGATCGCGGCCGTGGTGCTCGATGCCAACGCCAAGGAAATCAGCGCGGTGCGCGCGAACGGCGAAACCATCCAGATCACGGGCGAAGGCCTGAAGCCCGCGCAGTCGGGCCTCGCGGCCAAGGCCCCGCCCAACATCAAGATCCGCCGCGGCGCGGTGATCCGCGTGGCGAAGACACCGAAGAACACCTGGGAGATCACCCAGCTGCCCGAAGTGGAGGGCGCCTTCATCGGCATGGACCCGCGCACCGGCGCCATCAAGGCACTGGTCGGCGGCTTCGACTTCGGCAAGAACAAGTTCAACCACGTCACCCAGGCCTGGCGCCAGCCGGGTTCGAGCTTCAAGCCGTTCATCTATTCGGCCGCGCTCGAAAAGGGCTTCACGCCCGCCACCGTGGTGAACGACGCGCCGCTGTATTTCGATGCCAGCGTCAACGGCGGCCAGCCCTGGGAACCGAAGAACTTCGAAGGCACCTACGAAGGCCCGATGCCGTTGCGCACCGCGCTGATGAAGTCGAAGAACCTGGTGACGCTGCGCGTGCTGCAGTCGATCGGTGCGCCCTATGCGCAGGACTGGATCACGAAGTTCGGCTTCGACAAGGACAGGCATCCGGCCAACCTGCCGATGGGCCTGGGCGCCGGCTCGGTCACGCCGATGCAGATGGCGGTGGGCTACTCGGTGTTCGCGAACGGCGGCTACCGCGTCAATCCGTACCTCGTCACCCGTGTCACCGACATGAAGGACAAGGTCCTGATGGAAACCGAACCGCCGGTGCTCGACGAAGCACGGCGCGCCATTCCGCAGCGCAATGCCTTCGTCATGGATTCCCTGCTGCAAAGCGTGGTGAAGGGCGGCACCGCCTTCAAGGCGCACCAGGCCCTGAAGCGCGACGACCTCTACGGCAAGACCGGCACCACCAACGATTCCTTCGACACCTGGTTCGCGGGCTTCCAGCCCACGATGGTCGGCATCGCGTGGATCGGCTACGACACGCCGCGCCAGCTCGGCGTGCGCGGCGAAACCGGCGGCAGCCTGAGCCTGCCGATCTGGATCGGCTACATGCAGTCGGCCCTGCAGGGCGTGCCCGTGACCCAGCCGGCCGCACCGCCCGGCGTGATGAACATCGACGGCGAGTGGTACTTCGACGACTTCACACCGGGCCACGGCGTGGCGAGCCTGGGCCTCGAGAGTGCCGGGGTACCGCCACCGCCGGCGGAAGAACTCACGGGTGTGCCGCTGGGCGCACCGCCGCCGCCTGAAGAGCGCAACCGCATCCTCGATTTCTTCAGGTAGCGGCCCGCGAAGGGGAAGGTCGCCGGGTCTCTACACTCGGTGCCGTCCCCCACCTCTCTTTGGCCGAACGCATTCATGGAAATTCTCACGCTGGTGGCGCTGCTCGTTCTCTGCGCCTACATCCTCAAGTCCAGAGACCAGCGCCAGCGCATCGCACTGCTGGGAAGCCACCTCGCCAGGTACCAGATCGAGACGCTGATGGAAAGCCTGACCCAGGGCTATCTGCGCTGCCTCGGCGAAGACGACCCCGAACGCCGCCAGCAGATCTGGAGCCTGCTCGACTCGACGGAAGAAAAGCTCTCGGCGCAGTTCGACAGCTTTGCGGCCGAATTCGCGCGTGTTCCCGAGGCGGATGCGCGCGTGAGCAAGCTGCCGATTGCCATTCCCTACGCGCACAAGCTGTTCCCCGCCGCGAGCTTCGACCTGCGCGAAGCGCTGAACATCCATGCACGCGGCATCGCGGGCGTGATGAAGAACGCATCGAACCGCTCGGCCAAGTCCAAGGCTTTCACCATGTCGGCCGAACTGTTCCTGATGCAGCACACCTGCCACTGGTTCTGCAAATCGAAAACGGTGGCGTCGGCCCGCATGCTGGCGCGGCACCAGACCTCGTACGAGCAATTGCTCGATGCAGTCAGCCCCGAGACGCGCAGCGCCTACGGTGCCCTGACCGGTCAGTGATGTGACGACAGCGGCAGCGTGAGCGTCGCCACCGCGCCGCCGCGCGATGCATTGCCGAGCTCGATGCGGCCGCGGTGCAGCGCCGCGATTTCCTTCACGAACGCCAGCCCCAGCCCCGTGCTCTTCTTCTGGTTGTGCGGCCGTGCGAGCGAATAGAACTTCTGGAAGACTTTTTCCTGCGCGTACTCCGGAATGCCGGGACCGTGGTCGCGCACGCTCACCCGGGCGAGCTTCGAGGTGGTATCCAGCGTCAGCAGCACCTCGCTGTCGGGCGGTGAAAAATCGATGGCGTTGTCGAGCAGGTTGCTGATCGCGCGGCGCAGCAGGAAGGGATCGCCCTCGGTGCTGGCTTCGGCGCGGATGTTCACCAGCAGACGGATGTTGCGCTTGGCCGCCGCAGGCTGCGCGCTGATGGCGATGTCGTCGATCAGCGAGGCCAGCGGCACCGGCTCGGTGCGGTCCAGCGCGCGCCGCGTTTCGAGTGCGGTGAGTTCCATCATGCGGTCGACGATCTCCTGGATGCGCTGCGTCTCGCGCTCGATGTTCTTCAGGAAGCGTTCGCGCTCCGCATGCGGCATCGAGGGCTCTTGCAGCAGCTCGGCCGCGCCGCGAATCGCCGAGAGCGGGCTCTTCACTTCGTGCGTGAAGGTCTGCACGTAGTCGGCCACGTAGTTGCGCCCGGTGAGCGCATCGCGCATTTCGCTGAAGCCGGTGCGCACTGCATCGACCGCGCGCCGCGCCATGCGTGAAAAGCTCAGGCTTCGCTGGGCGCGCACCCAGGTCCAGTAGTCCGAGATCAGCCCGAAGGGCCGCACCAGCCAGACCGAGACGATCACCGCAAGCAGCAGCAGCGCGAGGCCCGAACCCACGCCGACCCACAGCGTGCGGGCGCGCGCATCCTCGACGAACTGGCCGAAGCTCTGCACCGGCTTGCCGACGCTGACCATGCCGACGATCTCGTTGTTCCAGCGGATCGGCGCGCCCACGTACATCACCGAAGTGCGCGGATCGCCATCGACATCGCGCGAGGTGCGTGCACCGTAAACCCCTGCGAGCGTGCGGCTCACGTCGCTCCACTGCGAGTAGTCGGCGCCCAGGTGCCTGCCGAGCGAATCGAACATCACGCGGCCGCCGCGGTCGGTCACGTAGACGCGCAGTTCGACGCGGCTCTTGTGCAGGTTGTAGATCTGGGCCGAAAACTCGCGCGCATAGACCGTGCGAAAGAGCGGCTCGAGCCGCGCCGTGTTGATGGCGCCCGCAATCACGTCCTGCTCGACCAGGCTGGCCATGAGCTGCGAGGTCTCGACCAGCGATTCTTCGGCGGATTCCCGGTAGCGCGGATCGATGTCCGACACCACGCGATACAGCAGAAAGGCGATGCCCGCCGTGTAGATCAGCAGGATGCCGATGAAGATCCGCGTGCGCCTGGTCATGGCTTGGCCCTCCCCCAGGCTTGCCCACTTCGTGTGGCCGCCAACGCCCTCGCCGGGGGCAATACCTGCGGCCCGGCAAAGCCGGTTCCGCGGTATTCCGCGAAAGGGCATGCCGGGTCCGGAGCCGGCGTCATGCCTTGGATGGAAGTTCTTCGTTCAGTGCATAGCCGGTGCCGCGCAGCGTGCGGATCGGCTCGACCTCGGGCGCCACGGCCTTGAGCTTGGCGCGCAGCGTCTTGATGTGCGCGTCCACCGTGCGGTCGAAGCTGTCGCTGGCGTCGTCCCAGACCAGTTCGAGCAGTTCGTCGCGCGTGAAGACCCGGCCTGGGCGCTGCACGAGCAGCCTCAGCAGGCCGTATTCGTAGCGGGAGAGCTCCAAGAGCCGGCCGTAATACCGGATCTGCATGCGCTCGTTGTCGAGCGCGAAGGGCATTGGGGGTGTCTGTGGAGCCGCTGGAGGCGTTGCGGGCGCATTTTGAGGGGGTACCCCATTCCCGGGCGCTGCGGCCGTTCCGGGGGCTCCAGAGCCGTTGCGCGCGCTGCGCCGCAGGATGGTCCTGACGCGGGCGACGAGTTCGCGCGGTGAAAAAGGCTTGGCAATGTAGTCGTCGGCGCCCAGTTCGAGCCCCACCACGCGGTCGATTTCGTCGCTGCGTGCCGTGAGGAAGAGCATCGGTACCTCCGGGCCGCCCTGCGACTGGTTCAGCGCCCGCAGGCGCTTGAACAGCTCGAAACCGCTGAGATCGGGCAGGCCGATGTCCAGGATGGCCAGCGCCGGCGGTTCCTGGGCGAATTGCGCGATCGCTTCTTCGGCGGTGGCGCACCAGATGGGCGCGAAGCCGTCGCTTTTCAGAACGTATTGCAGCGTGTCGGCGATGCCCGATTCGTCTTCGGCGATCAGGATCCGGGGTTTGAAGCTCATCCGCGAATGTTAGCGAGGGGAAGGAGCCCGGCGATGCCGGTTTTTCGTTCGAGGCGCCGCGGACCGGCGCGGCCGTTCGCGGCCTTTTTTTTCGCGCGGCGCTGTCTCTGTTCCCTATTTCTTATTTCTCTTATTCAAATTAGTAGTAGTAGATAAGGGAAGCACTCTTCTGTGGACAGGGCACTTTTTTCGTTATGCGACAAGGACTTGTCACACCTCTGTCACTGTGCGCAGCCGCGCTTCCGTGGTGTACCGGCCAAAGGGACAACATTGGGTAACCCGTTCCCGCTGTGGATAACCCATGGCTTGTGCCAAAACTCTCCCCAGAGTTGTCCTTTGACACACTCCGAAAAATCTGCGAAAGGCGGTTTTCGGCCCGAGAAATTCATTGCCTCTTATTTGGGCAGACTGTAGATTTCCCTTGTAAATCAACCACTTGCCACGTCCCTACACAGAAGTGCCGACGTTATCCACAGAGTTGCCCAAGTTTTGTGGGGAGAACGTGCGCAGGAACCTTCGAGCTCCCGGGCGACCCAACGCCGTCCTTCAGATTGCGAAATATCGAACATGACACCTTCAGAAACAAAGGCCATCGTGACCCTGAGCCTGCTGGCTGCGTTTGTCGACGGCGAGAAACACGAACGTGAACGCGCCGAGATCAAGCGCATTGCGGAAGGCCTCTCGCAAGCCGACGGGCTGAACCTGCCGACGCTCTACCAGGATGTGCTGATGAAGCGCGTCTCGCTGGCTTCGGTGGCCGGCGAGCTGGCCAGCACCGAATCGAAGCAGCTCGCCTATGAAATGGCGGTGTGCGTGTGCGATGCCGACGGCACCCAATCGGACGCGGAACGCATGTTCCTGATGGACGTGCGCACCTCGCTCGGGCTCGATGTCTCGGCGGTGCGGTTCTCGCAGCAGGCCGAGGAAATCGCCGCGGTGCCCGTGGCAGCAGCGGCAGGCACCGCAACGGCGGCGGTTGCAGCCCCCGATGCGCCGGACAGCGCCGAACTCGACAAGTCGATCCTCAATGCGGCCATCCTCAACGGTGCGCTCGAGCTGCTGCCCGAGACGCTGTCGACCATGGCGATCATTCCGCTGCAGATGAAGCTGGTCTACCGCATCGGCCAGGCGCACGGCTATCAGCTCGACAGCGGCCACGTCAAGGATTTCCTGGCCACCGTGGGTGTGGGCCTGACCTCGCAGTACCTGGAGCAGGCCGGCCGCAAGCTGCTCGGCGGCCTGCTCGGCAAGGTGGGCGGCGGTTTGCTGCGCGGGCTGGGCAACCAGGCCGTGAGCTCCGGCATGAGCTTCGCCTCCACCTACGCGCTGGGCCACGTGGCCAAGCGCTACTACGCCGGCGGCCGCACGCTCTCGACGCAGATGCTCAAGGACACGTTCTCGGGCGTGGTGAAGGAAGGACAAAGCCTGCAGGCGCAATACCTGCCGGCCATCCAGGAAAAGGCCCGCACGCTGGACGCGGGCAAGGTCCTGTCCCTGGTCCGAGGCGCTTAACTTTTTCCAGGGACACCGTGGAACCGGCTCCGCCGGCCCACCGGTGTCTCCCCCAGCGAGGGGGCAGGCGAAGCGACACGAAGTGCGCGAAGCCTGGGGGAGTACCTAATTCGCCAGGTCGTCGAGGATCGGGCAGTCCGGTCTGGCATCGCCCTGGCAGCAATGCACCAGGTGCGCCAGCGTGTTGCGCATCGATTGCATGTCCGCAATGCGCTGCTCCAGTTCACCGAGGTGCTTCTGCGCGATGCGCTTGACGCTCGAACTCGCGCGGCGCCGGTTGTGCCAGAGGCCCACCAGTTCGGCGATCTCTTCCATCGAGAAGCCGAGGTCGCGCGAGCGCTTGATGAAACGCAGCGTATGGACATCGGCCTCGCCGTACTGGCGGTACCCGCTCTCGGTGCGCGCCACCGCCGGCAGCAGGCCCAACCCCTCGTAGTGCCGGACCATGCGGGCCGACACGCCCGAGAGGCGCGCGGCTTCGCCGATGGCGACCTGGCCCGTCATTGAACGCCGTAGCCCGCGTTCTCGATCGCCGCCACGATGTCCTTGCGCGGCTGTTCGCTCAGTACATCGACATGACCCGTTTCGAGATCCACCGTGACCTGCGCTTCGGGATCGACCGTCTGCACCGCGTTCTGTACCGCGCTCACGCAGTGGCCGCAGCTCATGCCCGAGACCTGGAATTTCTGGCTCATCGTTCTGGCTCCTTCTTTCCGGATGAATGAATGAAATGAGCCGCCAGTTTGAACCCTCTCACGATGTCAATGTCCAGCGAAGGGGCACTTTCAACGCAGCTTGACCTTGTCATCGTGTGAGGCTTTAGCCTCGGCACATGGAAAATTTGCAGCAATACCCTTCGGCGGCAACCGCCACGCTGGACTTGTCGGTCGGCGGCATGACCTGCGCCTCGTGCGTGATGCGCGTGGAGCGCGCCCTCAAGAGCGTTCCCGGCGTGCAGGACGTCAGCGTGAACCTGGCAACCGAATCGGCTCGCGTGGTGGCGACCGAGGGCGAAGACATCGGCGCGCGCCTGCGCCGCGCCATACGGACCGCGGGCTACGAACCGCGCGCGGCGAGCAGCGCGGCGGAAGAAGAGGCTGCGGCCCTGTCGCCCTGGCATGGTTTCGGCCCGGTCGCCGTCGGCCTCGCGTTGTCGATCCCGCTCCTGGCGCCGATGCTCGGCGATCCGTTCGGGCAGGACTGGATGCTGCCGCCCTGGCTGCAGTTGCTGCTCGCGGCGCCGGTGCAGTTCTGGCTCGGTGCGCGCTTCTACCGTGCGGGCTGGCATGCAGCCAGGGCGCGCACCGGCAACATGGACCTGCTGGTGGCGCTCGGCACCAGCGCGGCCTTCGGCCTGTCGCTCTGGCTGTGGTGGCGCGCGGCCACCGGCGAACACGCCGGGCACGGCGAGATGCCGCATCTGTATTTCGAAGCCTCCGCGGTGGTGATCACGTTGGTGCTGCTCGGCAAGTGGCTCGAAGCGCGCGCCAAGCGCCAGGCCACTTCCGCGATACGTGCGCTGCAGCAATTGCGGCCCGAAGTGGCGCACCTGGTCGGCGCGCGCGGAGAGAGCGACGTGCCGTTGGCCGAGGTGATGGTGGGCGACCGTCTGGCGGTGCGGCCCGGCGAGCGCGTGCCGGCCGATGCGCGGGTGATCGAGGGGCAATCCGAGGTCGACGAATCGATGCTCACCGGCGAACCCTTGCCGGTCGCCAAGGGGCCTGGTGATGCATTGACGGGCGGCGCGGTCAATGGCGATGGCCGGATGGTGATTGCGGTGAGTGCGGTCGGCGCCGAGAGCGTGCTGGCACGCATCATCCGGCTGGTCGAGGACGCACAGGCCGCCAAGGCACCGATCCAGCGGCTGGTGGACAAGGTGGCGGCCGTGTTCGTGCCCGTGGTGCTGGTGATTGCGCTCTTCACGCTGGCAGGCTGGCTGATGGCGGGCGCCGGCATCGAGACCGCGTTGATCCATGCCGTCGCGGTGCTTGTCATTGCCTGCCCCTGCGCGCTGGGTCTTGCGACGCCGGTGGCGGTGATGGCCGGCACCGGCGTGGCGGCGCGGCAGGGCATCCTGATCAAGGACGCGCGCGCACTGGAGATCGCGCACCGCGTCGATACGGTGGCATTCGACAAGACAGGCACGCTGACGCTGGGGCGGCCGGTGCTCACGGCGCTCGTGCCGGTGAAAGGGGTGCAGCTGACGGAAGACCGGCTGCTGGCAACGGCCGCCAGCCTGCAGGGCGGCAGCGAACATCCGCTCGCACGTGCCGTGCTGACCGCTGCCGCACAACGCGGTGTGCAGTCGCCCCCCCTGGGGGCCATGCAGGCCATGCCGGGCCGCGGTGTTCGCGGCGAAGTGGATGGCGTTACCTGGGCCATCGCGAGCCTGCGCTGGTGCAGGGAACTCGACGCGGTGCCCGCAGCCGCCGATGTCGAAGGCTTGCAAGCCCAAGGCGCCACGGTGTCCGCGCTGCTGCGCTTCGACGACGCGGGCACGGCGCATGTGCAGGCACTGCTCGCCTTCGCCGACGAGCCCAAGCCGCAGGCCGCGGAGGCGATCCGCACGCTGCGTGCGAGAGGCCTGCGCGTGGTGATGATCTCGGGCGACAACCTGCGGGCGGCGCAGGCCATGGCGGCGCGGCTCGGTATCGCGGCCGAGGATGTGCGGGCCGATGTGCTGCCGGCCGACAAGGCTGCGCAGGTCGGCGCGCTGAGGCGCAACGGCCATGTGGTGGCCATGGTCGGCGACGGCGCCAACGACGCGCCCGCACTGGCTGCGGCCGATGTGGGCATCGCGATGGCGCCGTCGGGCGGCGGTACCGACGTGGCGATGGAAGCCGCCGGCATCACGCTGATGCGCGGCGATCTCGCGCTGGTGGCCCAGACGCTCGAGCTCTCGGACCGCACGGTGGCGAAGATCCGGCAGAACCTGTTCTGGGCCTTCGCCTACAACGTGGCCGGCATCCCGCTCGCGGCCTTCGGCTTGCTGAGCCCGGTGGTGGCCGGCGCCGCGATGGCGCTCTCGAGCGTGAGCGTGATGGCGAACGCGTTGCTGCTGCGCCGCTGGAAGCCCTGACGGATCTTCAGTCGATCAGCAGCGCCATCAGGTGATCGTCGATGACGTCTGCATCGCCGGCCCGCTTGTAGAACTTGCGCAGCGTGCCTTCGTGCACGAAGCCCAGCTTCCTGTAGAAGCGCAAGGCCGGGGCGTTGTCGCTTTCGACGAAGAGCTCGATGCGCTTCACGCCGGCAGCCTTGAGTTCGTCCATCGCCTGGCTCACCATCGCGAGCGCAACACCTTGGCCGTGGAGCGCCGGATCGACGGCCAGCGTGCCGAGGCAGGCCACGTGCTTCACCCGGCCGGGGTAGCGCGTGGCCCGGTAGAAGCCGGCGATCCGGCCATCCAGTTCATAGACGAAGAAGCAGCGGCTCGCGACCAGCTCCTGGTAGATGGCGCGAAAGTCTTCGAGCGGCATCGGGTCGTAGCCGAGATAGGGCACGACCTTTTCGTGCATGTAGAGCGAGAAGACCGCGTTGAGGTCTTCGGGAGTGGCCAGCCTGCGCATACGTGAAAGCTTCGAAGCGACGGGAGCGCCGAGCATAACGAGGCTCAGCGCAGCAGCACGACCGAGAGCACCCCCAGCACGCATTGCACGCACCAGGCCCGGCGCAGGCGAAGGCGGGAATCCAGCACCGCGCCGATCGCCCAGAAACCGGCCACGGCCAGCGCGAGCGCTTCCAGGCCGGTATGGAACGCGAGTTCGTCGGCGCGCCACAGGAAGAGGAGCGTCATGCCGGTCCAGCCGGTGAAGTGAAGCGATGCCGAGACCACCTGGGCACGGGTCAGCGCCGGATCGCGGATCTGCATCGCCTCGTCGAGCGAGAACGGCGCTTCCGGAAAACGCGCGGCCACATCGGCCGGCCGCCAGCCTGGCGGCTTGAACCACACCGCGAGCTTGTCGCGCCAATGCCGCGTGTGCCAGCTGTCGCGCAGCAGCGGCGCATAGGGCCCGAGGATGGTCCGCAGCGGATCGAAGCTCGCCAGTGCCTTGCGCGTGCCGTAGACGCAGCGTTCGCCTTCCTCCGCAAAGGTGCCGAACAGGCGGTCCCACACCACCAGCATGCCGCCGTAGTTGCGGTCCACATAGCCGTCGTTCACCGCGTGGTGCACCCGATGGTTCGAGGGCGAGGAGAACACGCGGTCGAACCAGCCGAGCTTGCCGATGTGCTCGGTGTGGATCCAGAACTGGTAAACCAGCACGATCAGCCCCGCGATGCCGAACTGCTCGGGCGGCACGCCGATCACGGCCATCGGCAAATAGAAGGGCCACCCCAGGAAGGCCACCATGCTTTCCTGCCGCAGCGCGGTCGAGAAGTTGAACTGCCGGCTCTGGTGATGCACCGAGTGCGCCGCCCAGAACACCGCCGACTCATGGCCCGCGCGGTGCAGCCAGTAGTCGCAGAAGTCGAACAGCAGCACCGCGGCGATCCAGCCCATGGCGCCGTCCCAGAAGGAGGGCCGCGTCCAGATCGCGACGGCCGGGTAGACCATCGCGTAGAGACCGATCTGGAAGAGCTGCGTGCACACCGCGAGCGCCTGGCTCAACAGGCCCTGGCTCAGGCTGCCGAGCGTGTCGCCGAAGCGGTAGGTGTTGCGCCGCTTGAGCCAGCCCCATGCGAATTCGCACGCCATGAGCAGCGCGAACACGGGCACGACGAGAACGACCAGCCGGTGCACCGCGTTCGATTTTTCAGGAAGTCTTCAGCGAATCTTCAGCGTTCCGATGCGTGGCCGGCCACGATCACCGCGTTGGTGCCGCCGAAAGCGAAGGAATTGGAGATCGCATGGCGGATGCCCCTGGCCTCGCGTGCCGTGCCACGCACGAAGTCGAGGTCGAAAGCGGCATCGGGCGTCTGCAGGTTGGCGATCGGCGGCAGGGCCTCGCGTGCCAGTGCGCGCAGCGCTGCAATGAGCTCGATGGCGCCGCCGCCGCCGAGCACATGGCCGTGGATGGCCTTGGTGGCGCTGACGGGCGTGGCATTGCCGAACACCTCGCGGATCGATGCGGCTTCGGCTGCATCGCCGGCCGACGTGGCCGTGCCGTGCGCGTTGATGTGGCCGATGTCCGATGCCTCGATGCCGGCATCGCGCAAGGCGGCCCGCATCGCACGCACCTGGCCGGCGGCATCGGGGTTGGTGATGTGCGTGCCGTCGCAGTTGGTGGCGTAGCCCGCGAGCACGAAGGGCGAGGCTTGCGCACCGCGTGCCAGCGCATGGGCCTCGGATTCGATCACCAGCGCGGCAGCGCCTTCGCCGATGGCAAAGCCCGCGCGGTCGGCGGAGAAGGGCCGGCAGGCGGAGGAGGGCGCATCGGCCGGTGGCGGCGCCATCACGCGCATCGCGTGCCAGCTGGCCATCACGCCGGGCGTGAGCATGGCGTCGTGGCCGCCGACGATGGCGACATCGATCCAGCCGCCGCGGATGGCGCGCATCGCTTCGCCGATGGCCACGGCCGAAGAGGCGCAGGCACAGGCATAGGCAATGGCCGAGCCGCGTGCGCCGAAGTGCAGCGCGAGTTCGGCCACCGCAGCGTTCGGCATCACGGTGAGCACGGTCGTCGGGCGCATGCGGCGTTGCTCGCCATAGAGCGCGCTGGTGGTGGTGTCGAAGGCGCCGGCGCCGGCGAGGCCGCTGCCCCAGAAGATGCCAAGGCGTTCGGGGTCCACGCTGCCGGTGCCGAGGCCGGCCTGTGCGGCGGCGTCCTGCGCGGCGGCGAGCGCCATGGCGGTGCCGCGGTCGAGCGGCAGGCGCGAGGTGCTGCGCACGCCGCTCGAATCGAAATCGCAGGCGGCGACGGCGAGCGACATCGGGTCCATGCCCTTGATCTCGAGCGGCTGCGCGCGCACGGCGGAGCGGCCGGCGAACAGCGCCTCGTCGAAGGCCTCGACGGTGCGGCCGATGGGCGTGATGAAGCCGATGCCGCTCACGCGCACCGGCGCCGAGGCGGCACGCGCTGCGGAAGCGGCGAGCACGGCGTGGGCGGCGCCGCTGCTCATGCGTGGGCTGCTTCGGCGGGCTGTGGTTGTTCGACCGCGCCGCTGCTCTCGGTGTCGATCACCTCGCACAGGCGCTGCAGCGTGATGCCGGCTTCGCGCGGGTCGAGGCGGTTTTCGGGAATGCGCAGGTGAAAGGCATCCTCCACCGCGAAGACGAATTCCATCAGCGCGAGCGAATCGAGGCCGAGGTCGGTGAGCACGGTGGCGGGCGAGATGGCGCTGCGCTCGACCTTGAAGTCGGTCTCGAGGATCGCCGCGATGCTGTTGAAGGTGGGCGAGGAAGATGCGGAAGAAGACATGGAATGTTTTTCCTTATTCAGGCGAGGTCGGACAGGTCAGGCGTACAAGGGATGCTCGGGCATCGTGCCATGCGCCACCGCATCGGCGAATGACACTGTTTCGTGCACAACCTGTTGACGATCGTTGTCGATCGTGATCATGTGGTAGCTGTTGGCCACCACCACGGTGCGGAATGCGCGGCAGCGCAGGCCGCGGGCGAGGATGTCGAGGTTGGCCACGCTGGCCACCTCGTCCTGCTGGGCATGCAGCGCGAGCACGTTGTCGCATTGCACGCTGTTCAGGTGGCGCCGCACATGGCGGATCAACCGGTCGTGCTCGCGCAGGTGGCCCACGCCGATCACCGAGCTGCCGGCGCGCGAGACCTTGCGATGGCGCAGCTCGCGCTCGATCCAGGCGCGCACGCGTTCGTTCTTCACGCCGTAGGGCGGGCGTTCGCGGTATTGCCAGAAACGCCCCAGCGGGGTGTAGAAAGCAAGCGGCAGCAGGCACTGCGTGCGCGGAATGGCCCAGCCGTCGAAGCGCAGCGTGGTCGACATCAGCACCAGCGCATCGACATCGCGGCCGCAGCGGATGGCCGCGCCGAGCGCGAGCGAAGAGCCGGCGGAGATGCCGATCAGCATCACGCGGTCGTGCTGCCGGCGCAGCGCCTTGACGTGCGCCTCGATGGCGTCGAGCCAGTGCTCGAAGGGCGCGGCATGCTGCAGCGGAAGCTCGGCGTTGAAGGAGTAGCCATCGATCGACATCGGGTGCACCGGATAGCCGCGGCTGCGCAATGCCGATTGCACAGTCAGCAGCTCGTCAGGCGTGCTGCATAAACCATGCAGCAGGACCACCGCGGTGCGTTGCACGGCGGGCGGCACCATGCTCAACTGATCGGAGGGATCGCGCGCACTCATCGTGTGGCGCCAGTCATGAAAATAGCCCGTGCGTCATCTTGCTGTCGTATGCTCATGTTGCGTTTATCGCCGGGAGCGACTGACCGGTCGCTGACACGTCGTTTTGCCAGGGCAGATTACCTGAACTTACTCACACACCATGCGAATTCTGCTTGTCGAGGATGACGCCGTGCTGCGCGACGTGATGCTGCGCAGCCTCGCGGATGCAGGCCATCGGGTCGATGTGTCGACCAATGTCGAAGACGCCGACCACCTCTGGCGCGTGCAGCCCTTCGATGCGGTGCTGCTCGATCTCAACCTGCCGGCCACGGCGAGTCCGACGAGTGGCCTTGCGAGCGGCCTCACCGCGTTGCGGCAGGCGCGCGCGCGCGGCGATCGCACGCCGGTGCTGGTGCTCACCGCGCGCGGCCGCACCGAAGAACGCATCGCCGGCCTCGACGCCGGTGCCGACGACTACCTGGGCAAGCCCTTCGATCTCGCCGAAGTGGAGGCGCGCCTGCGTGCGCTGGTGCGGCGCGCGAAGGGCACCGAAGACATCGTGCTGCTCGGCCAGCTGAAGCTCGACCGCAAGGCACGGCGCTTCTCCACGGCGGGCGGTCCGCTCGACCTGCCGGCGCGCGAGTTCGAGGTGCTGTGGGAACTCATGAGCCCGCCGGGCCGCACCGTCAGCAAGCGTGCGCTGTCCGACAAGCTCTCGAGCTTCGATGAATCGCTCGGCGACAACGCGCTCGAAGCCTTCATCTCGCGCCTGCGCAAGAAGCTGCTCGGCACGGGCGCGAGCATCCGCACGCTGCGCGGCATCGGCTACCTGCTCGAAGCCGAGGTGTGACTCGCCGCTTCATCGCGCGGGGACGGCGGCCATCGTGACCGATTCGACGCCCGAAGCACCGTCGCCGGGTTACCGCGAGGCGCCTTCGCTCACGCGGCGCGTGCTGCGCAACGTGCTGGTGCCGCTCGCGCTCACCTGGATGCTCGGCGCGGTGATCGCGCTGGTCATTGCCAACTATTTTTCCGAACAGGCCTTCGATCGCAGCATGCTGGACGATGCTTATGCGCTGTCGGCCAACGTGCAGGCGGGCGAGCGCGGCATCGAGCTGCTGCTCACGCCGCGCGAAGTGGCCACGGTGCTCTTCGACCAGGTCGACAAGGTCTACTTCTCGGTGCAGCGGCTCGACGGCACGCTGATCTCGGGGCAGGCCGGCTTGAAGGCGCCGCTGCCCGGCGGCGGCGCGCGCTACCGCTTCTCCGATGTGGACTACGAGGGCAACACCTTGCGCGCGGTGGTGCTCGAGCACGATGCCGAGCCCGGGATCTCCATGCCCTACCGCGTCGTGATCGCCCAGACCACGCTGAGCCGGACGGCGCTGGTGCGGCAGCTGCTCGGCTTTGCATTGGCGCCTCAGATCCTGCTGCTGATGCTGCTGGCCATCTGGCTCTGGTACGGCATCCGCAGCGACTTGCGGCCGCTCGGCGAACTGCAGCGGGCACTCGACCGGCGCGACGTGCGCGATCTTTCTCCCGTGGCGGTGGCGCAGACTTCGCGGGAGCTGCAGCGACTGGGCAATGCGGTCAATTCGCTGTTCGAGCGCTTGGGCCACAGCCTGCGCGCGCAACGCGAGTTCGTGGGCAACGTGGCGCACGAGTTGCGCACGCCGCTGGCCGGCATCCGCGCGCTGGCCGAGTACGGCCTCGCGCAACGCGACTCGGCGGTCTGGCGCGAGCAGCTCGAACGCGTGTCGGAGCGGCAGGCGCGCGCCAGCCACCTCATCGATCAGCTGCTGGCGCTCGCGCTGGCCGAGGAGGCGCGCACGGGCCTGGAGCGTGTGCCGGTGCGGCTCGATGCGCTGGCCGAGCAGACGGTGCTGCGCCACCTGGCGCGTGCGGATGCGCGCGGCGTCGACCTCGGTGCGCGCGGCCTCGACGACGGCGTGGTCGTGCTGGCCAACGAGGCGCTGGTCGAAGGCATCCTCGACAACCTGATCGACAACGCACTGCGCTACGGCGGCCGCACGATCACGGTCGAGCTGGCCGGCCGCACGCTGAGCGTGATCGACGACGGTCCCGGCATTCCGCTCGAAGCGCAGCGCAACCTGATGCAGCGCTGGGCACAGGGCCCTGCGGGACAGAAACTGGGGCAGGGCTCGGGGCTGGGGCTGTCGATCGTGGCGCGCTATGCGGAGCTGCTGGGCGCGGAGCTGCGGCTCGAGGCGGTCGAGCCTACGGGCCTGCGCGTCAGCGTGGCGTTCGGAGAAGTGGCGTAAGCCTGTCTTGCTCCTTCCCCGGAAGGGGAGGGAGAAGAGCCGACTACAGCGGCGTGCCCTGGTGGAACGCCATGCGCCATCTGCCGTGCCGCAGTCGCCACAAGGAACTGCGAAGCGAATCGGCTTCAGGGCGCTCCGGTATCGCGGCGCGGTGTGCGCGGTAGGTGACCAGCGCAAGGTCGGGCGCCATGCGTTGCACGCGGAAGTCCGAGATCGCTCGCTCCGAGAAAGCCTCGCCGCGCAGCGCGTCGATGATGGCGGGCCGGGTCCACTCGGTGCCCGAGACGCCGAGTTCGCGGAAGTCGTCGTCGAGCAGTTCCTCGAGTCGCGCGGCACTCGCGCGCACCTCGCGAAGATGCAATGCGCCTTCGAGCTTCAGCAGCAGTGCATCGAGATTTTCGACTGGCGCGGCCTCGTAGAGTTCGAGCGGAAGACCGTCCGGGTCGGCGAAGAAGGTGAAGCGGCGGCCGGTGTATTCGTCGGTGCGCAGCGGCTCCACCGCAATGCCTTGCGCCGCGAGTTCGTCGGCTGCGGCCTGCACGTCATGAACCTCGAACGACAGATGCCGCAGGCCCTGCGCTTCCGGCCGCGTAGGGCGCGCTGGCGCGTCGGGAAACGAGAACAACTCGATCTGCGAACCGTCGGGCAGCGCCAGGTCGAGCTTGTGCGAATCGCGCGCGGCGCGGTAGTTCTCGGCGACCACGCGCAGGCCGAGCACCTCGGTGTAGAAGCGCTTCGACCTGGCGTAGTCGGCGCAGATGATGGCGACGTGGTGAATGCGGGTCAGCTGCATCGCGGTTGTTTCAGTGGCTTGCGCAGGAAGACACGCGTGCGCTCCGCGAGGCTGAGGCGCTTGTATTCGACATAGCCGATGCGCTCGTAGAGCGCGCGGTTCTCGCTCATCTTCTCGTTGGTGAAGAGGTAGATCGAATCATGGCCCTGGCGCAGCGCCTCGTGTTCGGCCAGCTCGAGCAGGGCGCGGCCCACGCCGGTTCCCTGGTGCTGCGGCAGCACCGCGACCACGTCGATCAGGAAGCCCTCGTCGGTGGCGTCGAGCACCAGCGCGGCGATGGTCTCGCCCTGCTGCGTGGCGACCCAGACCTGCGCATTCGCGATGGCGGTGCCGTAGTCCCTGGTCATCGGGATCGGCGTGAGGCCCAGGCGCGGAATGTAGTGGCGAAAGGCCTCGACGGCGCAGGCGGCGACGGATGCCGCATCGTTGGCATCGGCCCGTCTCAGCGTCCACGCGGTGCCGTTGCTCATGCGTCGAACTCCACCTCGCCCTCGATCTCGACCGGGATGCTGAACGGCAGTTCCGCCATGCCCACGGCGCTGCGTGCATGTGCGCCCACCTCGGGGCCGAAGAGTTCGAGGATCAGGTCCGAGAAGCCGTTGATGACCGCGGGTTGCTTGTCGAAGCCGGGCGCCGAGGCGACCATGCCGAACACGCGCGTCCACGCGGTGATGCGGTCGAGATCGCCGAGGGCGCGCTGCAGGCTGCCGAGGATCGCGAGCCCGGTAAGGCGTGCGGCGGTGCAGCCCTGCTCGACGCTCAGCTCGCGGCCCAGCTTGCCGAGCGGCGCGGCGATGGTGCCGTCGGCGTTGAGCGGGCCGTGGCCCGAGATCAGCGCACGGCGGCCGATGACGCGCACGAACCGGAAAGGCAGCACGACGCCGGGCGGCGGCGTCACCGCGGGGGGAAGAACGAGGCCGAGGTCGGCCAGTCGTTGCGCGATGCGGGCCATGGCGTTTCTCTCCTTGGGGCGGACGAAAAGTGTCCGCCGCATCTTGCCATGGCCGCCGGCTCAGGCCAGTGCCGGGTAGTCCGTGTAGCCCTTGGCGCCGCCGCCGTACATGGTGGCCTTGTCGAGCTCGTTCAGCGGCGCGTTCTCGCGCAGGCGGCGCACCAGGTCGGGGTTGGAGATGAAGGGCTTGCCGAAGGCCACGAGGTCGTCGCCTTCCTTGACGGCTTCGTCGGCCAGCGGACGGTCGTAGCCGTTGTTGACCATCCATGCGCCCTTGCCGCCGGCTTCGCGGTAGGCGGCCTTGAGGGCTTCATAGTCGAAGGGCCGGTCCTCGATCTCGCGTGGGCCGCCGGTGGCGCCTTCGATGATGTGGATGTAGGCCAGGCCGAGCGTGGCGAGCTGCTTCACCACGTAGGTGAAGAGCGGCTGCGGGTTGCTGTCGTGCGCGTCGTTGGCGGGCGTGACGGGCGACAGGCGGATGCCGGTCTTGCCGCCGCCGACAGCGTCGACCACGGCGCGGGTGGACTCCAGCAGCAGGCGGGCGCGGTTCTCGATGCTGCCGCCGTAGTCGTCGGTGCGCTTGTTGCTGCCGTCCTTCAGGAACTGGTCGAGCAGGTAGCCATTGGCGCCGTGCAGTTCCACGCCGTCGAAGCCGGCAGTTTCCACAGCGCTGCGCGCCGCCACCGCAAACGCGTGGACGATGCCGGGCAGTTCGCCGGCGTCGAGCGCGCGGGGTTCGGAGGTTTCGACGAAGGTCGGCACGCCGTCCCTGATGAGCACGGTCTTGGTCTTGGCGGTGATGGCCGAAGGGGCGACGGGCTTGCCGCCATCGGGTTGCAGTTCGGTGTGCGAGACGCGGCCGACGTGCCACAGCTGCACGACGATCTTGCCGCCCTTGGCGTGCACGGCATCGGTCACGCGCTTCCACGCATCGAGCTGCTCGGTGCCGTAGAGGCCGGGCACGTCGGCATAGCCCTGGCCCTGGTGGCTGATGGCGGTGGCCTCGGTGATCAGCAGGCCGGCCGTGGCGCGCTGCGCGTAGTAGGTGGCGGCGATGTCGCGCGGAACCGCATTGGGCGAGCGGTTGCGGGTGAGCGGCGCCATCACGATGCGGTTGGCGAGCTGCAGGTCACCGGCCTGTACGGGGTCGAAAAGGGTGGACATCGCGGGAGAGGGCAGAGTTGAGAGAGGCGCAAGGCTAAGCGCCCGGCCTCAACCCTGCTGTCGCACGGTTGTCCCGATTGGTGCTAGGCACGGGGTCGTCAGGTCAGCAAGGCCAGCAGCGCGGGGCTCACGCGCACGGGCACTGCAAGCAGGATCTGCCCCATGCCCTTGCCCAGCGGATCGTTGCGTAGCGACGCCATGCCGCCGCCGCCCAGGGCCTGTTCGCAGACGAAGTTGAAGGCGTCGATGCCGGGCACCTCGTAGCGCGTGACGCGGCCTTTCACGAGGTGCGAGAGCCAGTCGGCCACGCGGGCTTCGGTGAGCTGCTCGCGCAGCAAGGGCAGCAGCGCAGGATGGCGCGCGATGACGCCGATGTTCGAGGTGTCTCCCTTGTCGCCGCTGCGGGCCCAGGCGAGGCGGATGAGGGGCACTTCGACGGTGTCGACGGCCTCGGGAGGCGCTTCCGGTTTCGCGGTGGTGGCGGGTCGTGGCGGGGGCGCGCCGTCGGCCGCAGGGGCATGGGTGCGCGGCACCTCGATGGGCTGCCCGTCGATGGCCACGCGCGCCTCGACCTGCGACTTGTCGAGCAGGAACGCGTACTGCCGGATCGACGGCGCCACCGAGGCCCGGCCGCCGCCCGCGCCCGTGGTGCCGGGTGACCACGAGGTGCCGGCAGGCGCGACTTCGCGTGCGAACAGCTCCAGCGCCTCCTTGCGCGGATGCGTCACCGCGAGCCGCAGCACGACCTCGCGCGGCTGCAGGGCCTGTGCGTGCGGGCCGTAGCACGACTCCGCGCCCAGCACTTCGAGCTGCGTGGCGCTGTAGGGGCCGAAGCCCTGCTGCATGAACAGCGCGCCCGTGCGCGCGAGGATCGCCTCGCCCGTGCGCCGCGCCTTCGCGGCCGCGTCGAAGCCGACGATGGTGAGTTGCGCCGCGGTCTTGAAGCCGTCGACGTAGGTGGCGCAGACCTTGTAGCTCGCGGTCGGTGCACGGCCGCGCGCGCCGTGCACGCGCACCCGGTGCTCGCCGGCCTGTTGCGCGATGCGCACCTGCGTGAAGTCGGCCACCACGTCGGGCAGCAGATAGGCCGCGGAGTCGCCGATCTCGTAGAGCATCTGCTCGCCCACCACCGCGGGCGTGAGCTTGCCGCCGGTGCCCGCGGGCTTGGTGACGACGAAGCTGCCGTCGGCGCTGCATTCGACGATCGGGTAGCCGATGCCGGGCCAGTCGGGCACGGTGTCCCAGTCGGTGTGCAGGCCGCCGGTGGCCTGGCAGCCGCATTCGATGATGTGGCCTGCGAGGCTGCCGGCCGCGAGCAGGTCGTGGTCGCCGGGCTGCCATTTGAATTCGTGCATCAGCACGCCGAGCGTAACGGCCGAGTCGACGCAGCGGCCGGTGATGACGACCTGGGCGCCTGCATCGAGCGCGGCCTGGATGGGCCGCGCGCCGAGGTAGGCGTTGGCGGTGAGCACGCGCTCGGGCAAGGCCGCGCCGCTTTGCAGTTCGCGCACGGGCGGCCGGGCCTGGCGCAGCTGCGGCAGCAGCGGGGACACGTCGTCCCCGCTGACCACGGCGATCTTCAGCGCGATGCCTTGCTCCTTGGCGAGCGCGGCCAATGCGTCGGCGCAACCTTGGGGATTCACGCCGCCCGCGTTGCTCACCACGCGGATGCCCTGTTTCACGACATCCTGGAGCACAGCCTTCATTGCGACGGAAACGAAGTCGGTCGCATAACCGAGTTCGGGCTTCTTGAGCCGCGCGCCCGCGAGGATCGACATGGTGAGTTCGGCGAGGTAGTCGAACACGAGGTAGTCGATCTGCCCGCTGGCCACGAGCTGCGGCGCGCCCACGCTGCTGTCGCCCCAGAAGCCCGAGGCGCCGCCGATGCGGACGATGCGTTCCTTGCTGTCGTTCATCGGCCGCTCCATTGCGGCTTGCGCTTCTCGCGGAAGGCGAGCTGGCCTTCCGCTGCGTCCTCGGTGAGTGCGAAGAGGCCGATCTGGCTTTCGGTGAACGCCATCGATTCCTCGAAGGCCATCGCCTCGATCTTCTTCATCGTGTAAAGGCCGCGGCGGATGGCGGCGGGCGACTTGTCGAGCATGCGGCCGAGCAGCCCCTCCACGCCTTCGTCGACGTCGTCGCTCACACGATTGATCAGCCCGTGTTCGAGCGCCTGCGCGGCGGTGATGGGTTCGCCGGTGATGCACATCTCGGCCAGCACGCGGCGCGGCAGCAGCCCGCCGAGCACGCTGAGCACCTGCGCGGGAAAGAGGCCGACCTTGACTTCGGGCAGGCCGAACACGGCGCTGCTGCTGGCCACGGCCATGTCGCACATCGCCATGATCCCCATGCCACCCGCCATGCAGGCGCCGTTGACGCGCGCGATCAGCGGCACGGTCGACTGGCGGGCCTGGCGGAACAGGTTGGCGAAGCCCTGGTAGGGCTCGGCGTAGTCGAATCTGAAGGAGGTGCCGCTTTGCAGGTCGGCGCCCGCGCAGAAGGCGCGCGTGCCGGCGCCGGTGATGACCACGGCGTGCACGGCATGGTCTTCGTTGGCGCGGCGCAGGGCCTCGCCCAGGCCGGCGAGCACGGCGCCGTTGATCGCATTGCGGCGCTCCTCGCGATCGATGGTGAGCCACATGACGGGCCCGCGCATCTCTTCGCGCAGTTCGGCGGGGGGAGGGATTTCGGCCATGGCGCTGGGTTCCTTTTTCGGTCTTCCGAGGTTCAGCCCGTAGCGTGACCCGAAAAAAAAGCCGCATCATGCGGCTTGTGGCTGAAGCGGTTCGGGTTTTCCCTGAAAGGGTCCGGCCGCTTCTTCTCTGCTTCTGCGTGCTTCGGTTTACTTCAGCAGGCCTTCGGCTTTCATTGCCTCCTGCACGGCCGGACGGCTGCCGACGCGCGCGTGCCAGGCCTGGAGGTTGGCGAAGTCCGAGATGTCGACGCCGGTCGGCTTGGTCCAGTTGGTCACGGTGAACAGGTAGCCGTCGGCCACGCTGAAATGCTCGCCCATCAGGTACTGCTTGTCGGCGAGCTGGCCGTCGAGCCATTGGAAACGCGACTTGAGCTTGTCCTTGAAGATGGTCTTGGCTTCTTCGGGCATGCCCGGGTTGAACAGCGGGCTGAAGCCCTTGTGCATCTCGGTGCCGATGAAGGTCAGCCACTCCTGCAGGCGATAGCGCTGCAGCGTGCCGGCGGCGGGCGCGAGATTCTTGGTGGGTGCGAGGTCGGCGATGTATTGCACGATGGCCGGGCCTTCGCGCAGGCGGGTGCCGTCGTCGAGCTCGAGCATGGGCACGTAGCCCAGCGGGTTGATGCCGTAGTAGTCGGTGCCGTCTTGCAGCTTGTGGCTCTTGGTGCTGGCCATCACGGGTTCGAAGGCGAGACCGGCTTCGTGCAATGCGATATGGGGCGAGAGCGAGCAGGCGCCGGGCGAGTAATACAGCTTCATGCGAAATAACTCCAATGGATAGCGAGAATTGATCTATGGGACCGAGGCGGATGCTAGCGGGTTTGGCGCCATCGCGTTTTCGGCCCGCGGTTGCCTGGGCATGGCGACTCGATGGGTGGGCATCGAAAAAGCCTGTGCCGGTGACACAACGGGTGGAAGTAGCCGGCTGATTGCGATGGTTTGCTATTAAAATAATAGCAAACTATTCAATGATCACGGGCCAGAATGAGCTGTTTGGCATTGCCCCCTGGCTTGCCCACACAACAGGCGCAGAGGGGCATCGCCGATTAAAATCGGTGCCCCTTTTGCGCAGCGCACGCGTCCCGTAGTGCGCCCCTCTCTCAAATGCTGTACCCCGAAGAATTCGATGTGATCGTCGTCGGCGGTGGCCATGCCGGCACCGAAGCCGCGCTCGCCGCCGCGCGCATGGGCGCCAAGACGCTGCTGCTCTCCCACAACATCGAGACGCTGGGGCAGATGAGCTGCAATCCGTCGATCGGCGGCATCGGCAAGGGTCACCTCGTGAAAGAGGTCGATGCGCTGGGCGGCGCGATGGCGATTGCCACCGACGAAGCCGGCATCCAGTTCCGCATTCTCAATTCGAGCAAGGGCCCGGCCGTGCGCGCCACCCGTGCCCAAGCCGATCGTGTGCTGTACAAGGCCGCGATCCGCCATCGCCTGGAAAACCAGCCGAACCTGAGCCTGTTCCAGCAAGCGGTCGATGACCTGATGGTGGAGGGCGACCGCGTGGTCGGTGCCGTCACGCAGGTGGGTATTGCTTTCCGCGCACGCACCGTGGTGCTGACCGCGGGCACTTTCCTGGACGGCCGCATCCACGTCGGCCTCGACAACTACCAGGCCGGACGTGCGGGCGACCCGCCGGCCATCAGCCTGTCGGCGCGCCTCAAGGAACTGAAGCTGCCGCAGGGCCGGCTCAAGACCGGCACGCCGCCGCGGCTCGACGGCCGCAGCATCGATTTTTCGAAGTGCACCGAGCAACCCGGCGACGGCATGCCCGGTGGGGCAGGGCCGATGCCGGTGTTCAGCTTCATGGGCCGCACCGACATGCACCCACAGCAGATGCCGTGCTGGATCACGCACACCAACGCGCGCACGCACGACATCATCCGCTCCGGCTTCGACCGCAGCCCGATGTTCACCGGCAAGATCGACGGGGTCGGCCCGCGCTACTGCCCGAGCGTCGAAGACAAGATCAACCGCTTTGCCGACAAGGAAAGCCACCAGATCTTTCTCGAGCCCGAAGGCCTGACGACCAACGAGTACTACCCGAACGGAATCTCGACCAGCCTGCCGTTCGACATCCAGTACCAATTGGTGCGCTCGATGCCCGGGCTGGAGAACGCCCACATCCTGCGGCCGGGCTACGCCATCGAGTACGACTACTTCGACCCGCGCGAACTCAAGAGCAGCTTCGAGACCCGTTCGGTCAAGGGCCTGTTCTTTGCCGGGCAGATCAACGGCACCACCGGCTACGAAGAAGCGGCGGCCCAAGGTTTGTTCGCCGGCATCAATGCTGCGCTGCAATGCCGGGGCGAAGAAGCCTGGCTGCCGCGCCGCGACGAGGCCTACCTGGGCGTGCTGGTCGACGACCTGATCACCAAGGGCGTGACCGAGCCGTACCGCATGTTCACCAGCCGCGCCGAGTTCCGGTTGCAGCTGCGCGAGGACAACGCCGACATGCGCCTGACCGAAGCAGGGCGCAAGCTGGGCCTGGTGGACGATGCCCGCTGGGATGCTTTCAGCCGCAAGCGCGACGCTGTTTCACGTGAAACAGAGCGTCTCAAGTCGATCTGGGTGAACCCGCGCAACCTGCCGGCGGCCGAGTCGGAGCGGGTGTTGGGGAAGGCCATCGAACATGAATACAACCTGGCCGACCTGCTGCGCCGGCCCGATGTGAACTACGAAACGCTGATGTCGCTGGACGGCGGAAAGTACAGTGCCGAGTCGGCGCTGACCGACACCGAGATCGAGCAGATCGAGATCTCGGCCAAGTACTCCGGCTACATCGAGCGCCAGCACGACGAAGTGGAGCGCGCGGCCCACTTCGAAAACCTGCGCCTGCCGGCTGACTTCGACTACGGGCAGGTCAAGGCACTGAGCTTCGAGGTGCGTCAGAAGTTAGACAAGCATCGGCCCGAAACCCTCGGCCTCGCTTCGCGGATCTCGGGCGTGACGCCCGCCGCCATCTCGCTCTTGATGATCCATCTGCGCAAGGGTGGACACAAGGCCTTCACTCGCGACGACGCCACGGAAGCAGCCACCGAGCCGCAGTCGGCGCAATGAGCGCGCCCATCGACACCTTGCGCCAGGGCGCGGCCGAGCTCGGTGTGAGCTTGACCGAACGGCAGGGCGAGCAACTGCTGGCCTACGGCACGCTGATGCTCAAGTGGAACAAGGTCTACAACCTGACCGCGGTGCGCGACCCGGCCGGTGTGATGACGCACCACCTGCTCGACAGCCTGGCCGTCATCTCGCCGCTGCAGCGCCAATATCCCGGGAAGGGCAGGCTGCTCGACGTGGGTTCGGGCGCTGGACTGCCGGGCGTGATCATCGCGATCATGCGTCCGGACATCGACGTGAGCTGCCTCGATGCGGTTGCAAAGAAGGCCGCCTTTGTCCAGCAAGTGGCTGCCGAGCTGGAATTGCCGAACCTCCGTGGACTGCATGCGCGGGTCGAATTGCTGGAGGGCAGCTACAACGTCATCAGCTCGCGCGCCTTCGCCTCACTGCCGGATTTTTTCAACGGCTCGAAGCACCTGCTGATGGCAGATGGTGTGTGGCTCGCCATGAAGGGCAAAACGCCCAGCGAGGAACTCGCAGTTCTGCCCCCTGAAGTGGCGGTGTTTCACGTGGAACAACTGACCGTTCCGGGTCTCGACGCCGAGCGTTGTATCGTCTGGGCGCGCAAAGAGACGGCCTGATTCCGTAAAAGATGCGGCGGTGCCGGCAAAAGCCGGCGCCCGAACGGCCCTCCGCGCGCCGGCCTCGCTTAGACTCGACGCCTCCCCTTGGCTCTCTTCTTCGAGGCAAATTCCATGTTTGGCATCGCTGACTACGGCGCATTTGTCGCCGCCATCATCCTGTTCCTCCTGATTCCCGGTCCGGGCAATCTCGCGCTGATCACCTCGACCAGCAAAGGCGGAGTTCGCGGTGGACTGGCAGCGACGACAGGTGTCATCGTTGGCGATCAATGCCTGTTGTGGGCTGCTGTGGCTGGCGTGTCGGCCGTCCTGGCCGCCTATCCCGCGGCGTTCAAGGCGGTGCAGTGGCTGGGCGCGGCCTACCTGGCATGGTTGGGCATCAAGATGCTCCTGGCCAAGCCCGGTTCAGCACCGATCCTCAACATCAAGCCGAGCCACTTTTTCCGTCAGGCATTCACGATCACCTTGCTGAATCCCAAGGCCATCGTGTTCTACATGGCCTTTTTTCCGCTGTTCGTCGACCCGGCCCGCCATCAAGGGCTGATCACGTTCGGCGCAATGGCCGTCACGATCGCCGCGCTGACCTTTCTGTACGGGCTGACCTCGACGCTGCTCACGCACTTCCTGGCCGAACGCATCCGCGCCAATCGCCGCATTTCGGGCACGCTCGAGAAGCTGGCCGGTGTTTTTCTGATCGCCTTCGGCGTCAAGCTCGCGATCTCGCGCTGATCTCCCGGTACTGACAGACATGGCCAAGATTTTCTGTGTTGCCAACCAAAAGGGCGGCGTCGGCAAGACCACCACCACCGTCAACCTCGCGGCCGGCCTGGCCAAGGTCGGTCAGCGGGTGCTGATGATCGACCTCGATCCCCAGGGCAATGCGACCATGGGTTCGGGCATCGACAAGCGCCAGCTGGAGCTGACGGTGTACGACGTGCTGCTCGAATCGGCCTCCGTGGCCGAGGCGCGCGTCAAGGCCGACAAGCTGGTGGAGGGCGGTTGCGGCTACGACGTGCTGGGCGCCAACCGCGAACTGGCCGGCGCCGAAGTGGAAATGGTGGCGATCGACCGCCGCGAAAAACGCCTGCGCACCGCACTGGCCGCCGTCGGCGCCGAGTACGACTTCGTGCTGATCGACTGCCCGCCGAGCCTGAGCCTGCTCACGCTCAACGGCCTGTGCGCGGCCCACGGCGTGATCGTGCCGATGCAGTGCGAATACTTCGCGCTCGAAGGGCTGACCGACCTGGTCAACACCATCAAGCAGGTGCACGCCAACCTCAACAAGAACCTGCAGATCATCGGCCTGCTGCGCGTGATGTTCGATCCGCGCATCACGCTGCAACAGCAGGTGAGCGAGCAGCTCAAGTCCCACTTCGGCGACAAGGTGTTCGACACCGTGATCCCGCGCAATGTGCGTCTGGCCGAGGCACCGAGCTACGGCCTGCCGGGCGTGGTGTTCGATCCGGCCGCCCGCGGCAGCCAGGCCTTCATCGCCTTTGCGCAGGAGCTGGTCGAAAAGCTGCCGCCTGCGAGTGCCTTCGCTTCCGGCGCAGTGGCGCCTCCGATTGCGCCGGTCGAACGCATCGCGCCGGACCTGGCCATCCCCGAGGATGTGCTGGCGCCCGCACCCGCGCCCGACGCCACCTCCGAAAAAAGCCTCTGACACTTGCCTCGAAGGGGCAAAAGAGGCCATCAAGTTCACAGCAAATGACAGTTACCCGCATCCTGCTGCTGCCGGGTTGGCAGAACAGCGGCCCCGGCCATTGGCAAACCCGCTGGGAGTCGGTCTACGGCGACCACCGCGTCGAGCAGCATGAATGGATGCGCCCGCTGCGCGGCGACTGGTCGGCCCAGCTCGAAGAAGAAGTGCTGGCCGCGCCCGGACCGGTGGCCTTTGCGGCGCACAGTCTCGGCTGCATCCTCGTCGCCGCCTGGGCCGCGCATTCGCGCAACACCCACAAGGTGCGCGGCGCGCTGCTGGTGGCACCTGGCGACCTGGAGCGCGACGACCTGCGCCAGCTGATTCCCGGCTGGGCACCGATCGTGCGTCGGCCGCTGCCGTTCCCGGCGGTGCTGATCGCCGCCAACGACGACCCCTACTGCGAAGCTTCGCGCTCGCGCCAGTTGGCCCAGGACTGGGGCGCGCGCTTCGTCGACGCTGGCAAGGGCGGTCACCTGAACGCCGAATCCGGCCTGGGCGACTGGCCCGAAGGCCGGCAACTCCTGAACGACATTTCGAAAGACAAGAACTGATGGCGACCAAGAAACCCAAGGGCCTCGGCCGCGGACTCGAAGCGCTGCTCGGCCCGACGGCCGCACCTGCCTCCGACAACAACAACGGCGCCGGAGGAACGGAAGAGGGCGGCGCGCCGCCGAACCCCACCACGCTGATGCTCGACCAGATGGTCGCCGGCGTCTACCAGCCGCGCACCCGCATGGACGAGGGTGCGCTCTACGAGCTGGCCGAAAGCATCAAGGTGCAGGGCATCATGCAGCCGATCCTGGTGCGCCGGCTCGACGCCGAGTCGGCCGCCGCCAAGAACGCCGAATACGAAATCATCGCGGGCGAACGCCGCTTCCGCGCCGCCAGGCTCGCGGGTCTCGACAACGTGCCGGTGCTGGTGCGTGACGTACCCAACGAGGCCGCCGCGGCCATGTCGCTGATCGAGAACATCCAGCGCGAAGACCTCAACCCGCTCGAAGAGGCTCAAGGCCTGCAACGCTTGATCTCAGAGTTTGGGCTCACTCACGAAATGGCGGCGCAGGCCGTGGGCCGCTCGCGCAGCGCCGCCAGCAACCTGTTGCGCTTGCTGAACCTGGCCGAGCCGGCGCAGCTGATGCTGATGGCCGGCGACATCGACATGGGCCATGCCCGCGCGCTGCTCTCGCTCGACCGCGGCACCCAGATCACGGCGGCCAACCAGATCGCCGCGAAGAAGATGTCGGTGCGCGAGGCCGAGGCGCTGGTCAAGAAACTGGCCGCCGAGTTCACTCTTACCCCGTCGCGCCGCGGCAATGCCGGCGAAAAGTCGCGCGACCTGCAGCGCGTCGAAGAAGAGCTGGCCGACCTGCTCACCGCCGAGGTCGAGGTGCGCATCAAGAAACGCACGAAGCGCGGCGAAAGCGGCGAGCTGGCGATCCACTTCGGCTCCATCGAAGCGCTCAACGGAGTGATCGAACGCATCCGCCGAACGGCCTAGTTTGTGAACTGGGGATCGGGTATTCGTTTGATTGATTCCTGCAATCCTTTCCGCATATCCTCGACCGCTGATTTTTCAACCTCAGATCTGAAACAGAGGGAGTTCACGCCATGACGTTCACCCAGTTCCCGCTCGCGGCCATCGCCGTCGGCGCTCTTCTGCTCACCGGCTGCGCCGCCACCGACATGCAGATGGGCAGCTCGTCGGCCAAGACCATGGCGACCGGCAGCGCCGCAGGCTCGTCGACCGACAACGCGAGCGGCCAGCTCGAGCGCTGCGAATCGCCGCTCGGCACGGTCTCGCTGATCGAGAACGTCAACTCGGGTTGGTACACCATCCTCACCGGCGAATACCGCCTGCCGCCTACTGCCAATCTGTTGCGTTTGCTGGTGCAGCAGTCGAACTGCTTCGTGGTGGTCGAGCGCGGCGCGGCCGGCATGAACGCCATGACGCGTGAGCGCGCGCTGCAGCAGTCGGGCGAGATGCGCGGCGGCAGCAACTTCGGCCGCGGCCAGATGGTGGCCTCCGACTACGGCCTGTCGCCCGAGATCGTGTTCAGCAACAGCGACGCCGGCGGCATCGGCGGTGCGCTGGGCGGCCTGGTGGGCGGCGGCCGTGGCCGCGCGCTGGCCGCTGTCGGCGGCAGCATGCAGACCAAGGAAGCCAGCGCGCTGCTGACGCTCATCGACAACCGTTCGGGCGTGCAGGTCGCGGCAGCCGAAGGCAGCGCCTCCAAGACCGACTTCGGCGCCTTCGGTGCCCTGGCCGGCCGGAGTGCCGCCGGCGGCCTCGGCGGCTACACCAACACGGCGCAGGGCAAGGTGATTTCCGCTGCGTTCATGGATGCTTTCAACCAGATGGTCCGTTCGCTGCGCAACTACAAGGCGCAGACGGTGCGCGGCCAGGGCCTCGGCGGCGGCGGCCGGCTCGGCGTGGATGGCGGTGCCGCACCGTCGCAGACCTACGTGCCGCCGGAGCAGGCACCGGCTCGTCGCCGCAAGTAAACCCGTCGCGGTTCAGTTCGCAGGGGCCGCCGCGCACGGCCGGCCCCGGCAGGAGGAGGGCGAAGCGACGCGAAGTGCGCGCAGCCTGGGGGCGAGCAACAGCCTACAAGCTGAAGATCTTGCCCGGGTTCATGATGTTCTTCGGGTCCAGCGCACGCTTGATCGTGCGCATCATGTCGATGGCCCCGACACCCGCCTCGGTCACCAGGAAGTCCATCTTGTGCAGCCCCACGCCGTGCTCGCCGGTGCAGGTGCCTTCGAGCGCCAGCGCACGGTTCACCAGCTTGTGGTTGAGCTCCTCGGCCTTCACGCGCTCTTCCGGAATGTTCGGATCGAGCAGGTAGCCGAAGTGGAAATTGCCGTCGCCCACATGGCCGACCAGGAAGTAGGGGATGCCGCTCGCATCGGCCTCGGCCACCGAGTCGAGCAGGCAATCGGCCAGGCGCGAGATCGGTACGCAGGTGTCGGTCGAGATCACGCGGCAGCCGGGGCGCGACTGCACGGCCGCGAAGTAACTGTTGTGCCGCGCGGTCCACAGGCGCGTGCGCTCTTCCGGCGTGCTGGCCCATTCGAAGGCATTGCCGCCGTGGCCACTCGCGAGTTCCTGCACCGTCTCGGCCTGCTCCTTCACGCCGGCCGGCGAGCCGTGGAATTCCATCAGCAGCATCGGCTCCTCGCGCAGACCCAGCTTGGCGTAGGCATTCACCATGCGCACCGTGTTCACGTCGATCAGTTCCACGCGCGCGATCGGCACGCCGAGCTGGATGGTCTCGATGGTGGTGCGCACGGCCGCCTCGATGCTCGGGAACGAGCAGATCGCCGCCGACACCGCCTCGGGCAGCGGGTAGATGCGCAGCGTGATCTCGGTCACCACGCCCAGCGTGCCCTCGCTGCCCACCATGAGGCGCGTGAGGTCATAGCCGGCGGACGACTTCTTCGCGCGCGTGCCGGTGCGGATGATTTCGCCGGCAGCCGTCACCACCTCGAGCGCCAGCACGTTCTCGCGCATCGTGCCGTAGCGCACCGCGTTCGTACCGCTCGCACGCGTGGCCGTCATGCCGCCGATGGAGGCGTCCGCACCCGGATCGATGGGGAAGAACAGGCCCGTGCTCTTGATCTCTTCGTTGAGCTGCTTGCGCGTGACGCCCGGCTGCACCGTCACCGTGAGGTCGTCGGCGTTGACCGACAGCACGCGGTTCATGCGCGACACGTCGATGCTGATGCCGCCCTGCACCGCGAGCAGGTGGCCTTCGAGCGAAGAGCCGACGCCGAAGGCAATGACCGGCACGCTGTGCTCGCTTGCGAGCTTCACCGCATCGGCCACGTCCTGCGTGCTTTCGGCAAACACCACCGCCGAGGGCGGCGGCGCATCGAACGACGACTCGTCGCGCCCGTGCTGCGTGCGCACCGCCATTGCCGTGGAACAGTTGGCGCCGAAGCGCGCCTTCAGCCCGTCGATCAGGCTGGCAGGCACGTCGCGCAGATGAAGCGCCGGCATCAGGTGCGAGGTTGAGGTCGGGGCGTTCATCGGGGCGTCTCCTGGGGGTAATGGGGGCAGGGTGTTACGGTCATTTTACGGAGCGAGCACCATAATGCGCTTCGGTAAAAAACATGAACCTCACGACCCTCAGCGCACTCGCGGCGTTTCCGTCGCAACTCGAGGCCCACTATGCGGCCATTCCCGACGCGTTCCGGCATTGGGCGCCGCCCTCGTGGGAGGGCGTGCCCAGCGAGGCCTTCACGGCCATCGAGCAGCTTTGCCATGTGCGCGACATCGAGATCGAGGGCTACCACGTGCGCTTTCGCCGCACGCTGGCAGAGACCCATCCGACGCTGGCCTCCATCGACAGCGAGCCGCTCGCCATCGAGCGCGCCTACGGTACGGCCGACGCGGCGAAGGTGCTGGCCGACTTCCGCCTCGCACGCGTGCAGACCATGGAGATCATCTCGAACCTGAGCGATGCGCAGCTGGCGCGCACGGCCGTGTTCGAAGGCTACGGCCCGCTCACGATGCGCAGCTTGATCCACTACCTCTGCAGCCATGACCAGCAGCATCTTGCAGGCCTGCAGTGGCTGGCGGGCAAGATCGACGCATCGACCGTCGCGCAGTAAACAGGAGGAGGAGCGCCCATGGGCAACCGACTTTCCCAGATCGCCACCCGCACCGGCGACGACGGCACCACCGGCCTCGGCGACAACACCCGCGTACCCAAGGACCATCTGCGCGTGCACGCGATGGGCGACGTGGACGAACTCAACTCGCAGATCGGCCTGCTGCTCTGCGAGCCCATGCCCGAGGCGGTGCGCGAGCTGCTGGTCGATGTGCAGCACCAGCTCTTCAACCTCGGCGGCGAACTCTCGATGCCGGGGTTCACGTTGCTCAAGCCCGAGGCACTGCTGCAGCTCGACAACGCGCTGGCCGATCACAACGCCGCCTTGCCGCGGCTGGCCGAATTCATCCTGCCGGCCGGCACCCGCGCGGCCTCGCTCGCGCATGTGTGCCGCACGGTCGCGCGGCGGGCCGAGCGCGCCGTGGTGGCGCTCGGCGCAACCGCGGAACTCAACGACGCATTGCGCCAGTACCTCAACCGGCTCAGCGACCTGCTCTTCGTGCTCGCGCGCGTGCTCAACCGCATGGACGGCGGCGACGACGTGTACTGGAAGAGCGAGCGCATGGCGCGTGCCGCGGCCGCCGAACCGAACGACGAACAAGGAAGCCCATCATGAAGACACTCCTCTCTACCCTTGTCCTTGCCGCAGCGTTCCTGCTGCCGCCCACTGCGGCCGTTCATGCGCAAAGCGCCGACAACCCGCCCAAGGCAGAGCGCGCCCACACGCTCAAGTCACCGCCCCGCGACAGCAAGGTGGTGAGCAGCGTGCAGCGCGGCACCAACGCGGCCGGCCGCGGCATCGACCGTGCCGAAGACGCGACGCGGCGCGGGGTCAACAACGTATCGGCCCGCGCGAGCCGGCCGGTGCGCAACGTCGGCGAGGCCTTCGGCCGAAAGCTCGCGCCCGGCTCCAGTGGACGCGCTGCACCGCCGCCCGTGGGCCCGCAAGGCAACGCGCCCTGACCAAACCATCCATCCAGGAACACCGTGGAACCGGCTCCGCCGGGCCACCGGTGTTGCCCCCGGAAGGGGGTTGGCGAAGCGACACGAAGTGCGCGAAGCCTGGGGGAGAACCCAGCATGCCAAGAAACATAGAGATCAAGGCCCGCATCGACAGCGTGGAACGCGTGGCACTCATCGCCGCGAAGCTCACCGACTCGGGCCCCGTCGAGATCGCGCAGGACGACACCTTCTTCCGCTGCGAAAACAGCGCCGACCGCCTCAAGCTGCGCACTTTCGCGCCCGATCGCGCCGAGCTGATCTTCTACCGCCGCGCGAACAGCAGCGGCCCGAAGGAATCGTTCTACCTGATCTCGCCCACCACCACGCCCGACATGCTGCGCGAATCGCTCACGCTCGCCTGCGGCCAGGCGGGCAGGGTGCGCAAGCAGCGCCGGTTGTTCCTCGTGGGCCGCACCCGCGTGCACCTCGACCGGGTCGAAGGCCTCGGCGAATTCCTCGAACTCGAAGTGGTGCTGGAAGAGGGCGAGTCCGCTGAAGCCGGCGTGGCCGAGGCACACGCGCTCATGGCAAAGCTCGGCATCGGCACCAGCCAACTGGAGCAGGGCGCCTACGTCGACCTGCTCCAGGCCGCCCGAGCTTCACTCAGCGCCAGCCCGCGGCCTTGAGTTGGTCCGCAAGCTGCTGTGCGACCTTCGCGTAGCCCTGTGCATTGGCATGGATGCGGTCCGAGCGCAGCGCCGCGTTCGACAGCACGCTCGAATACACATTGGCAACGAGCAGCGCCTGCCCCGACTTTGCGACCTCTTCGTAGAACGGCGCATCACTCAGCGAGCCGATGGCCGCACGCATGGCATCGGGCGCGGGCGTGGCCAGCAGCGCGACATAGGGCGTGTGCGCGCGCGCCTGGCTGACAAGGGCCGCGAGGTTGTCGCGCGTGGCGGCAGGCGACACGCCGCGCAGCATGTCGTTGCCGCCGATGCCGATCAGGATCGCGTCGTAGCTGCCCGCGCCCAGCAACGATGGCAGGCGCTGCAGCGCGCCGGCCGAGGTGTCGCCGTTGACGCCCGCGTTGTCGATCTGCCAGCCGGTGAGCTCGGCCAGTTTCGCGGGCCAGGACGCGTCGGGCGGCGCGCCGAAGCCGAAGGTCAGGCTGTCGCCCAGCGCCAGCACGCGTGCGTCCGGTTTCAGCGCTGCCGTGTCGGATTTGCGCTTGCCGCAGGCCGCCAGAACGGCAGTCGCCGGCACGGCGGCCAGCAGGTGGAGGAGGTGTCGTCGCTTCATGCTGCGCGGGAGCTTAAACGCAGCCGGTCAATCCCCGCAGCTTGTTCGAAAACCGAATAAGCCTCCCCGTTTTTGTTCGTTCCCCGGCGGGATGCAGCGGCGAAGAATCGCGGCCCTGCACGCTCATTCATATCACCCCGGGGTCCGACACCATGCCGCTGCTCAATCGCTACCGTTTCCTGCGCCACGTGGCCGCGCTCTCTGCCGCCCTGCTGGCCGCGCCCATCGTGGCCTGGGCCGCGCCCGCCACCGGCGAACCGGTGTGGTTCGGCGTCAGCGGCCCGCTGACCGGGCAGAACGCGCAGTACGGTGCGCAATGGAAGGCGGGCTTCGACCTCGCGCTCGACCATGTCAATGCGCAGGGCGGCATCCATGGCCGGCCGCTGGCCTACAACTTCGAGGACAGCCAGAGCGATCCGCGCCAGTCGGTGGCCATCGCGCAGAAGCTGGTGAACGACAAGCGCGTGCTCATCGAGCTCGGCGACTTCTCGAGCCCGGCCTCGATGGCGGCCTCGCCGATCTACCAGCGCGCGGGCCTGGTGCAACTGGGCTTCACCAACTCGCATCCCGACTTCACCAAGGGCGGCGACTTCATCTGGAGCCCGTCGATCAGCCAGGCCGACGCGCAGCCGCTGCTCGCCGAACTCGCGGTGAAGACGCTGGGCTTCAAGCGCATCGCCGTGCTCTACCTCAATACCGACTGGGGCCGCACCAGCAAGGACGTGCTCGTGAAGGCCGCGCAGGAGCGCGGTGCGCAGCTCGCGATTGCCGAGGGCTACCAGCCCGACGAGAAGGACTTCCGCTCGACGCTGGTGCGCGTGCGCGACGCCAACCCCGACGGGCTGGTGCTGATCTCCTACTACCCCGACGGCGCGCTCATCGCGGGCCAGGTGCGCAGCGTGGGCTTGAAGCAGCCGATTGCCGCGGTGGGCTCGGTGTACTCGCCGAAGTTCATCGAGCTCGGCGGTGCCGCGGTCGACGGCATCTACACCAACACCGCGTTCTATCCCGAAGAGCCCCGTGCCGAGGTGCAGGACTTCGTGAAGAGCTTCCGCGCGAAGTACGGCAAGGAGCCCGACGCCTTCAACGCCTACGCCTACGACGCCGTGGTGTATGCGGCCGCAGCGCTGCGCCAGGCCGGTCCGAAGGCCGACCGCAAGGCGGTGCGCGATGCGTTCTACAAGATCAAGGACGTGCCCAGCGTGATCTTCGGCAAGGCCAGCTTCGATCCGCAGACACGCCGCGTGATCGGCGTGAAGAGCGTGAACCTGGTGGTGAAGGACGGCAGGTGGGCGCAGGTCGACGAGAAGGCGGCGCTGGCGTCGGCCAAATAGATGAGCTTCACCTCGTTCTTCGACCACACGGTCAATGGCCTGATCATCGGCAACATCTATGCGTTGCTGGCGGTCGGGCTCGCGCTGATCTTCGGTGTCTCGCACCTGATCAACTTCGCGCACGGTTCGGTCTACACCGTCGGGGCCTACATCGGCTGGGCCAGCATCACCCACCTGCACACGCCGCTGCCCGTGACCATCGCGCTCGTGGTGCTCGGCTCGGGCGCGCTCGGCATGCTGATCGAGCGCGTGGGGCTTCGGCCGCTGCAGGGCGCGGCGCGCATCGCGCCGCTCCTGGCCACCATCGGCATCAGCTTCGTGCTCGACATCCTCGTGCAGCTGGTCTTCAGCCCCGATCCGCGCTCGCTGCCCACGCAACTGCCCGACTGGCGTCTGAAGATCGGCACCGGCACCATCGGCGCGCTCGACCTGCTGATCGCGGGCATCGGCCTCGCGAGCGCGGCGGTGCTGTTCGTCTTCCTGCGTTTCACGAAGCTCGGCTGGGCCGTGCGCGCCACCGCGCAGGACCGCGACGCGGCGCAGCAGATGGGCGTGGACGTCGACCGTGTGAACCAGGCGGTGTTCGCCATCGCTGCGGCATTGGGCGGGCTCTCGGGCCTGCTCGTGGGCATGTACTACAACAACATCAGCCCGGCGATGAGCTTCCAGGCCACGCTCAAGGGCGTGGTGGCCACGGTCGTCGGCGGCGTGGGCAACGTGCCGGGCGCCATCGTCGGCAGCCTGCTGCTCGGGTTGATCGAGAGCTATGGCGTGGCGATCCTCGGCACGCCGTACCGCAACCTGTTTGCCTTTGCGCTGCTGCTGGTCATCCTCGTGTGGAAGCCCAACGGCCTCTTCGGCCGCAAGCGCGCGCTGCCGCCCGAGCCGCTCACCGGCACCTTCATCGCGCCGAGCAAGCCCTGGCATGTGCCGCGTCGGCTGCTTGCCGCGCTGGCCGCCGCAGCGGCAGCGCTGCCGCTCTTCGACCCGTCGCCGTACTTGCTGCAGACGCTCACCAACGCCTGGCTCTACGCGGCGCTGGCACTCGGCCTCACGCTCGTGGCCGGCACCATCGGGCAGATCTCGCTCGGCCATGCGGGGCTGCTGGCCATCGGCGCGTACGCTTCGTCGCTGCTGGTGCTCGACCTGCACCTGCCGGTCGGCACGGGCATCGTGCTCGCGGGCCTCCTCACCTCGCTGATCGGCACCGCGCTGATCTTCCCGGCCTTCAGGCTGCGCGGGCACTACGTGTCGATCGCCACGCTCGGCATCGGCGAGATCGTGGCGCTCACGATCCTCAACTGGGAAAGCCTCACGCACGGGCCCATCGGGGTCTCGGGCATTCCGCCGCTCTCACTGTTCGGGCGCGACGCGTCGTCGAACGAGGCGATCTACTGGGCCTCGTTCGGCGCGATGGTGCTGCTCGCCTTGCTGCAATGGCGGCTCCTGCGTTCGCACCTGGGCCGCACCTTCCGCGCGGTGCGCGAAGACGAGGTGGCCGCGCGCGCCTACGGCGTGAGCCCCGACCGCTACAAGGCGCTGGCCTTCGGCTTCGGCGGCTTCGCGGCCGGCGTGAGCGGGGCCTTCACCGCGCACATGTACTCGTACATCAACCACGAGACCTTCGGCTCGCAGATCTCGATCCTCGCGCTCACGATGGTGATCCTCGGCGGGCTCGGGAACATCAGCGGCGCGCTGCTCGGCGCGGTGGCGCTCGTGAGCCTGCCCGAGCTGTTCCGCGTGACGGCCGAGTACCGGATGCTGATCTACGGCGTCGCGCTGCTTCTGTTGATCCGCTTCCGCCCGCAAGGCTTGCTGGGCACCGTCTGAAAGAACCACCAAACACCATGAGCCACCTCAACGACTACCTCGCCGAGAAACGCGCCGCCGTGCTGGCACGCCATGCCGCCATCGAGGTCGGCACCGCGCAGCCCCTGAAGCTCAAGGCCAGCGTGAAGGCGGAAGGCCGCAGCGGCGTGCGCCGCCTGCGCATCCGCGACCACCAGGTCATCAGCGACAGCCCGACCGATTTCGCGGGCTACGACCTCGGGCCCAGCTCGCCCGAACTGCAGCTCGGCGTGCTCGGCACCTGCGTCACGCACATCTTCCTGATCCAGGCAGCGGAGCGGCAGGTGCCGCTCGAAAGCCTCGAGGTCGAGGTGACCGGCCTCATCGATCCGCGCGGCGGCAAGCCGGGCCACGAGAAGACGCCGATCTGGCCGCACGAGATCGGCTACACCGTGCACATCGATTCGCCCGCGAGCCGCGAGGCGATCGACGCCTTGTTCGAAGCCGTCGAGCGCAACTGTCCCATCCTCAACCTGCTGCGCAACCCGCAGACCATCCGCGCCGAGGTGAAGCTGATCGACTCGAAGGCGGAAGCGGCCCACGCGCCGCAGAAGGCGGGCGATGCCGTCGCTGCTTGAGATCCGCGGCCTCACGCGCCGCTTCGGTGGGCTCACCGCCGTGAACGCGGTCGACCTGCAGGTGGGCGAGGGCGAGCTGCTCAGCGTGATCGGGCCCAACGGGGCAGGGAAGACCACGCTCTTCAACCTCGTGACCGGCCTCGACCGACCCGATGCGGGGCAGGTGCTTTTCGAAGGACAGGACATCACCGGCCTGCCCGCGCAGCAACTCGCGCAGCGCGGCCTGGCGCGCACCTTCCAGCACGGCCGCGTGTTCGCGAACCTCTCGGTGCTCGACAACGTGCTGGTCGGCGCGCACACGCGGCTGCGTGCCGTGAAACCACGCCTCGGTGGCGTGCCCGGCCTGGGCGCGTTGGCTGAACTGGCGCTCGCGCTCGTGCAGCCTTCCGCCGTCCGGCGCGAGGAGCAGGCGCTGCGCGACGAGGCGCACGAAATCATCGCGCGCTTCGGCGAACGACTCGCGCCGCGCATCGATCATCCCGCCTACAGCCTCTCGTACGCGAACCGCCGCCGCGTCGAGATCGCGCGTGCGCTCGCGCTCAAGCCGCGCCTTCTGTTGCTCGACGAGCCCACGGCCGGCATGAACGAAAGCGAAACCGCAGAAATGCTGGAGATCATTCGCGGCCTCAAATCGCGCGGCCAGGCCATCCTCTTGATCGAGCACAAGCTCGACCTCGTGATGCAGCTCTCCGACCGCGTGGTCGTGCTCGACGACGGCCGCAAGATCGCCGAAGGCCTGCCCGGCGACGTGCGCAACGACCCTGCCGTGATCGAGGCCTACCTCGGCCATCGCCATGTCGGCGAGACCCAAGCAGAAGCGGTGCCCGCATGATCGCCACCGTCGCCCGCACCGGCCTTTTGACTCCCTCGCCCCTCCGGGGAGAGGGTTGGGGTGAGGGGCTGCCCGAACGCACGACAGCGCCCGCTTCCAGCGAGGCCACGCCTGCTCTGCTCCAGCTCAGGAAGATCAACAGCTTCTACGGCCCCGTGCAAGCCCACTTCGACCTCGACCTCGAAGTCCGCCGCGGCCAGATCGTGAGCCTGCTCGGCGGCAACGCCAGCGGCAAGTCGACCACGATGAAGATCGTGCTGGGCCTGCTCAAGCCGCGTTCCGGCGAAGTGAATTTCAACGGCGAGTCGACGCTCGGCCTCGGCACGCCGCAGATCATCCGCAAGGGCATCGGCTCGGTCCCCGAGGCCCGCCGCCTCTTCCCCGCGATGAGCGTGCGCGAGAACCTGCTGATGGGCGCCCATGCGCGCAGCGACCGCAAGACCGTGGCCGAAGACCTCGAACGCATGCTCGAACTCTTCCCGCGCGTGGCCGAGCGCATCGAGTTCCAGGCCGGCACGCTCTCGGGCGGCGAGCAGCAGATGGTGGCGATGGCGCGCGCGCTCATGGGCCGCCCGCAGCTCATCTGCATGGACGAGCCCACCATGGGCCTGTCGCCGCTCTATGTCGACAAGGTGCTCGAACTCATCGCGCGCATCAACAGCCAGGGCGTCTCGGTCTTCATGGTCGAGCAGAACGCCAGCCTCGCGCTGCAGATCGCGCACCACGGCTATGTGCTGCAGACCGGGCGCATCGTGCTCTCGGGGCCGGCGCGCGAACTGCTGGCCGATGCGCGCATTCGCGACGCCTACCTCGGCGGCGAGGGCGCTGCCCGCACCGCCTCCTGAACAACGAACAACAGGGAGAACCGACACCATGCCCTTGAAACTCGACCACATCGTGATCGCGGTGCACGACCTCGAACGCACCATCGCCGACTATGGCGCCCTCGGCTTCCGCGTGGTGCGCGGCGGCGACCATCCGGGCCGCGCCACGCACAACGCGCTGGTGGTGTTCGGCGACGGCAGCTATTTCGAACTGATCGCGTGGCGCGAGCCGTCGCCCGCCGAGCGTTGGTGGCAGTTGCTGCAGCGGCATGGCGAAGGCATCGTCGACTTTGCGCTGCTGCCGCGCGACACTGCCATCACCGTGGCCGACGCGAAGGCGCGCGGCCTCGCGCTCGAAGGCCCGCTCGACGGTGGCCGCGTGCGCCCCGATGGCGAACGCCTGCGCTGGCAGACGGCACGTCCGTCCTCGGCAGACTTGCCCTTCCTCTGCGGCGACCTCACGCCGCGTGCCTTGCGCGTGCCCGAAGGCGAGGTGCGCGTGCATGCCAACGGGACGCTCGGGGTTGCCAGCCTGGCGGTCGCGGTGCGCGACCTCGATGCCACGCTGGCACGCTATCGCGCATTGCTCGGTACCGTGTCCGACGATGCCGCCACCCACATCGGCGAGCCGGTGGCCGTGCCCGGCAGCCATGTGCGCGTGGCGGTCATTGCACTCGGCGGCAGCGTGCTGGTGCTCTCTTCGCCGCGCGAGAACGCGGCGCTGGAGAAGGAGGGCGGCGATGCGCTGTCGCAGCGGCTGGCCGCGCGCGGCGAAGGGCCCTACGCGGTGGTGCTGCACACCGACGAACCGAAGTCCACCGGCGTGCTCGACCTGGCGGGCACCCACGGCGCGCTGATCGAGCTCGACCTGCCGCCGCTGGACCTGCAGGTGACGCACGGCCCGCGCAGCGACCAGGCCAACAGCCTGGTCGGAGGCTGACACCCGTGAGCACCACCACGCCCCTTTCCTCCGACACCATCGACGCACTGGCCGCCATCGAGCCCGGCAGCCTGCTCGCGCGGCTGCGCAGCCAGCGACCCGACGTGCGCCAGGCCCTGCAGGGCAGCGACGACGCATTGCTGCACCCGGCCGACCTCGCGGGCCTCTCGCGCATCGAGCGCGAGGCCGCGGCGCTGCGCGTCGCGGTGCTCAACAAGGCCGTGCCCCTCTACGCGCGGCACCGTTCCGCGTTGCAGCAACTGGGGGTGGACGAGATCAAGCTGCGGCAGATCGAGGCGCCGGCACCCGTGGTCGGCCCACGCCTCGCCGCGGTGCTTGCGCACACCGACCTGCTCACGCTGCGCCCGCGCGAAGCCACGCCCGCCCACTTGCAGGCGCTGCGCGCGCAAGGCCTCACCGAGCGGAACATCGTGAGCCTGTCGCAGCTCATTGCGTACGTGAATTTCCAGGTGCGATTGCTCGCCGGCCTGCAACTGCTGCAGGCGCATCCGGTGGCCGAAGGCACGCCAGCCGGCAACGACGGCGCCGCCGGGCCATGAACCAGAACGCGAAGACCGCTGCCGTTCCGCGCCATCCCGTCAGCGGTGAAGGCTTCACGCTGCAGGCGCTCCAGTGGGCCGCCTGGCTGACCACCGTCGATGCCGCCAGCGCCACGCCCGAGCAGCTGGCGGTGCTCGACGAAAGCACGCCGAGCGCGCGCACCTCGCCGTACTACCTCACGCTGCTGCACGACGTCGATGCGTTGCGCGAACGCTCGCGCCTCTTCAATGCCGTGATGTATGGCCAGCGCGGCCTGCCGCGCGCCGAGCGCGAACTCTCGACCGTCGCGGTTTCACGTGTCAATGGCTGTCCGTACTGTGCCTCGGTGCATGCGCGGCTCTATGCGCAGCTGGCGAAGGATGAAGACACGGTGCAGCGCCTTCTCGGCGAAGGCGTCGAGACGCCGCTCGCGCCGCGCCTGCGCGCGCTCGTCGACTACGCGGTGGCGCTGAGCGAGACACCGCCGGCCGCGGGCGCCAAGGAACTGGCGGCGCTGCGGCTGGCCGGCCTCACCGAGTTCGAGATCCTCGATGCGACGAATGCCATTGCGATGTTCGCTTGGGCCAACCGGCTGATGCAGACGCTGGGGGAGCCGGTCTATCCGTAGCCTGGCGCCGCCGGCGCTGGAAACCGGCCGAAAAAATTGGCACGAAATCGGGGCGCGCGCCCTGAACAACGCACCTCAAACACGACGCGACGAAGAGAAAAGCGAGGTGTCATGTCATGCGCGTTCCGCGCGAGCCCAGATGCGCTTTGCGCAGCTCGGCCTGAATCTTCTTCTGCAGCGTCGCCCCGCCTTTTTCGAGCGCCGCCGCCGGCGCACCGCTTTCCTTGGTCGCTGGCCGGTACTTGCGCCCCCAGATGCCGATCTGCGTCAACACCGGCAGCAGGTCGATGCCCATCGGCGTGAGGCTGTAGATGGCCTTCTGCTTGTGCGTCGGGTCGTCGGTCTTGCTGAGCACGCCGTGCTCGACGAGTTTGCCCAGGCGCTCGGTCAGGATGTTCGACGAGATTCCCTCCTCGGACTGCAGGAACTCCCTGAAGTGCCGCTTGCCCGCAAACATCATGTCGCGAACGATCAGCAGGCTCCAGCGGTCGCCGAAGACCTCGAGCGCGAGGTTGATGGGGCAGAGCGATTTCTGTTGGGTGGCCATGGGGTTTCCGGTGCGTTTGCAAGACTGCTTGCATTTTCGCATCGGTTGCAGAATACTGAGACTGCTTGCATTTCAAGATCAGTCAAACGACCCGGTCCCAAGGAGAATCATCCATGCGGAAGCTCATATTGCAGATGCAGATGTCCGTCGACGGCTGTGTCTCGCCCGCCAACGGCGACCTCGACTGGCAGGTGTGGGGCTGGGGCGATCGATGGGCCTGGGACGACGAACTGAAGGCCCGCTTCAACGCCGTCTTCGAAGGCATCGACACCATCCTGCTGAGCCGCAAGATCGTGGAAGAGGGCTACCTCGACCATTGGGGCCGCGCTGCGAAGAACCATCCGGCGAACCCGCAGTACGCCTTCGCGCAGAAGGTGGTCGACGTGCAGAAGGTCGTGCTCACCGGCAAGCTGGAGACCTCGCGCTGGGAGCGCACCGTCATCGCGCGCGGCCGCATGGCCGACGAGGTGAACGCGCTCAAGCGGCAGGACGGCAAGCACATCATCGCCATCGGCGGCGTCGGCTTTGCGTCTTCGCTCGTCACGCAAGGGCTGGTCGACGAATTCCAGTTCTTCGTGAATCCCACGGCCGTCGGCGGCGGGCGATCGGTGTTCCATGACCAGCGCAAGGGCCACAAGCTGCGCCTGCTCGAGTCCACCAGCTACGAATGCGGCGTCGTGGTCAACCGTTATGCCCCGAATTGAAGGACAAGGCGCCGCGCCGATACCAGCACTTACCTGATTTCACCTGACGGCGACCTGAAGTGCCCCGGCCAGACACAACAGCCACCCACAATGGACTCGTCATCAACGCATGAAGGAGTTCCAGATGATCATCAATTCAAAGAGCATGGCCGTCGCTGCTGCGGCGCTCGCGATGTGCATGGCCGCGGGAAGCGCCTTCGCACAAGACCGCCACTTCGATGGACGCTCCGGCGACGGCCGTCCTGGCGATGGCCGCTACGAGCAACGCCGTGACGACGACCGGGGGGAGCGCAATTTCGAGCGCCGCGGCCCGCACCGCGAATACCGCGACCACCGCGACTACCGCGGCAACCAGGACTTCCGCGATGGCCGCCAGTTCGATCGCCGCGGCTTCCCGCAGCCGCATGCCGAATGGCGCCGCGGTGGCCGCGTGCCGGCCGAGTACCGTGGCCGCAACTATGTGGTGAACGACTGGCGCGCCTATCGCCTGCAGCCGCCGCCGCGCGGCTACCAGTGGGTCGGCGTCGGCGGCGACTATGTGCTTGCAGCCGTTGCCAGCGGCTTGATCATGCAGATCGTCGTGGGCCAATAGGTAGGCAGCCGGCGCATCGACGACAACCGAAGGCCGCCACAGGCAACTGTGGCGGCCTTCTTTTTGGGGGAGCTGGTTCTCAGGCCAGCGCCGTGGACGCCGACTGGGCGCACACATTGCGCCCGGTGATGGTCAGCCGCAGGCCGCCACCGTGCCACTCGAGCCAGTTGAGGCTCACATACGCGTCGATGTCGCTGTCGTCGATGCGGTCGGCCTGGCGGCTCTGCAGGAGTTCCACCGTGGCGGGCAGAGCCCGTTTCAACCGTTCTCGACGTTCCGCCGCATCTGCCGCCTTCTGGGCGGCCCTTGTTTGCTGTTGCTGCTGCTGCGGGGTCGATGCCATTGCTGATCCGTTCCGGAAGCCAAGGAATTAACCCGAATGTACGCCCCTTGTGTGAAGCCGCACGCTTTCTTTTAAACCCTGGTTGCCGCAAGCGTTGTATCTCTCGCACAAGCGCTAGATTTCATAGTGGGAGGCCTTGGCTTCATCGCCCAATGCCTTCTCGACGATGGCGCGCGTCAGCGTCGGCGCGAACGACTCGATGAAGGCATGGACGTACTTGCGCAGGTAGTTGCCGCGCCGCACCGCCAGCTTGGTGAGGTTGATGCCGAAGAGGCGCCCCGCATCGATCGCGCGCAGCTGCGTGTCGCGCTCCGCTTCGTAGGCCACGCCGGCCACGATGCCCACGCCGAGGCCCAGGTGCACGTAGGTCTTGATCACGTCGGCATCCATCGCGGCAAGCACGATGTTGGGCTGCAGCCCGCGCTGCGCGAAGGCCTCGTCGATGCGCGAGCGGCCGGTGAAGCCGGTGTCGTAGGTGATCAGCGGGTAGCGCGTGAGCGCATCGAGCGTGAGCGGCGCATCGAGCAGCGGATGGTCCGGCGGCACGATCACGGAATGGGTCCAGCGGTAGCAGGGCAGGGCGACGAGCTGCGGGTAGTCGCCGAGCGCTTCGGTGGCGATGCCCACGTCGGCCTCGCCATCGATCAGCATCTGCGCGATCTGCTTGGGCGAGCCCTGGTGCAAGTGCAGTTTCACGTTCGGAAACTGTGCGCGGAATTCCTGCACGGCCACCGGCATCGCGTAGCGCGCCTGCGAGTGCGTGGCGGCGATCGACAGCAGGCCGCTCTGCTGGGCGACGAACTCCTGTCCCGCATGCCGCAGGTTGCTGCTCTCCATCAGCATGCGCTCGATGATCGGCAGCACATGGCCGCCCGGCTCGGTGAGCCCGGTCAGCCGCTTGCCGGCGCGCACGAAGAGTTCGATGCCGAGTTCCTCCTCGAGCTCGCGGATCTGCCGGCTCACGCCGGGCTGGGAGGTGTGAAGGGTGTGGGCGACTTCGGTCAGGTTGAAGCCGCAACGGACGGCCTCGCGTACCGAGCGCAGCTGTTGGAAGTTCATCTGGCGCGGAAGGATCGGGGCCCCGGTCGAGGCCGACTGGCGATTCTCGGCAGAAGTGCTTATGCGGGGAACGATGCGTTTGTTGGTTCCACATGAGCAAAACATCTTTACGGCTCTTCGGGGTCGGGGTGCTTGCAATTTCGCACGGCCGTGCTAAAGTTTGCTGCATGTACGCCAAGACCCAGAAAAGCGAACTCACCCGCGCCGCCATCGTCGGCGCGGCGATGGACCTCGCCCTGGCCGAGGGCCTCGAGGCGATCACGCTGCAGGCCATCGCGAGCCGCCTGGGCTTGTCCAAGAGCGGCGTGTTCTCCCGGGTGGGCTCGCGCGAGGCGCTGCAGAAGGCGGTGATCGAGGAGTACGGCCGCGGCTTCCTGGCCGACGTGTTCGTGCCCGCCATGCAGAAGCCCAAGGGCCTGGCGCGGCTCAACGACATCGTGGCACGCTGGATCGCCCGCACCCGCGACATCGAGGTCCAGAACGGCTGCCTCTACGTGGCCGGCGCCTTCGAGTTCGACGACCGCGAAGGCGAGCTGCGCGACATGCTCCTCGAGGAGATCACGCGCTGGCGCGCCGCCTTGCGCCGCACCGTGACGCTCGCCGTCGAAACCGGCGAACTCAAGGCCGACACCGAACCCGCGCAGCTGGTCAGCGAGATCAGCGGGATCATGATGAACCAGCTGCACGACGCGCGCTTCCTGCGCGACCCCCATGCCGCCGACCGCGCCGCGCAGACGTGGCAGCGGCTCCTTGCCAGCTACCTCGCCTGAACCATGGAGCAGGCAGGTTCCTCTCGTCTTTCTTTGCCAGAATTTCGCACAGACGTGCGATAAACAGGAGAAGCGCCATGCTGATCATTGCCCTTTGCTTCGTCGTCTACGCCATCGCCCTCGGCATCGAGGCCACCCGCGACATGCTGCGCGGCCTGCCCCGCAGCAACCAGGACTGGGTCTGGTATTGAACCGGAAGGAATCCACCGCCATGACAAGCACTTCCGCCCCGGCGGCCACGCGCGCCGCCCCCGTGAACTACTACGGCGCCAGCCGGCTGATGCGCGCCATGCGCTTCGGCCTCGGCGCATCGCAGCGCCTCTGGCCCGCGCTCGGTGTGCGCGCGGCCTACCGCGTGTTCGGTACGCCGCTGCCACCCAAGTGGCTGTACCGCGGCCAGCACCCCGGTGCCGACTGGCGGCACGAGGCCTGGTCCTTCGAGGACGCCAGCCTCGGCATCTACCACCTGGCGGCGCAGGACTCGGGGGCGGAATCGGCGCCGGTGGTGCTGCTGGTGCATGGCTGGGGCGGGCACGCGGGCCAGCTGCTGCCGTTGGCACAGGCCGTGGCCGCCGCCGGACTCAGGCCGGTGCTGCTCGAGCTCCCGGCCCACGGCCGCAGCGCGGGCACGGCCACCAACGGGGCGCAGTTCGCGCGGGCCATCGACTACGCGACAGCCAGGCTCGCGGCCGATGGCCGTGCGTTGCGCGCGGTGGCCGCGCATTCGCTGGGTGCCAATGCGCTGGCCTATGCGGCGGGGCGCGGGCTGCCGGCCGAGCGCATCGTGCTGCTTGCACCGCCGGCCTCGCCGCGCGAGTACACGCGCTACTTCGCGCACGCCTTCGGCCTCAGCGAGCAGACGCGCGCCGCGATGCAGCGGATGTTCGAGGCGCGCGAAGGCGTGCTGATGCCGCAGTTCGAACCCGCTCTCGCCGGCCCGCGCATCACGCAGCCGACGCTGATCGTGCATGACCGCGACGACCGCGTGAACCGCTTTGCCGACGCCGAGGCCTACCGCGATGCGATCGGCGGTGCACAGCTCGTCGCCACGCAGGGCTGGGGCCATCGCCGCATCCTCAAGGAACAAGTGGTGCTGGCGCAGGTCACGCAATTCGTGGCGCAACCGCCGGTGGCCGCCCTGTGAGCGTCGAGGCGCGTCTCTAAACTACGCCACCCATGGCCTGTCGCCATGGACGACACACGCACCACCGCACATGGGTAATCGCTCCTGGCTCTATCTCGAACACCGTTCTCCCGACGCCGATGACGAGGCATCCGCCACCGGAATCGCCGAGGCCAACAACAACTTCCCGATCCTCTGGCAGATCCTGCTGGCCGATGGTGCGGCCGGCGAGGCCATCGACCACCAGCGCGTCTTCGGCGATGCCGGCAGCGACAACCTGACCAGCGATGCGCATGCCGCACTCGCGCGCATCCGGCAACTGCACTCTTTCGTCGAACGGCATCCGATGCTGCACACGCTGCCGCAGATCGCGCTGCAGTTCGAGGCACTGGCATTGCACCTGGCCGCGCTGATCGACGAGGCCCCGGGCGACACGCCACCGCGCCTGTCGGCCAACCTCGACGAGCTGTCCTGGCTGGACGGCGAATCCGAAGGCGAGGGCTTCATCGAACGCTGCCGCCGCGAATGCAACGAGCGGTGGGCCGAGGTGCGGCGCTGCATCGACGGCGGCAACCACCCCGGCGCCGATGCGGCGCTCGGCATCAAGCGTTTCGCGGACTGGCAGGCCTGGGCCTGGCGGTTCGGCTTCGGCGGCATCTCGCATCCGTACTTCCATGGCTGCGACGCGCCGCGCGACGAGCGCTTTGCCGACTTCCAGCCGGAAGACACCGGGGCAGACGACGAAGACGACGACTGGGACAACCACCTCGCCGGGGAACTCCGGCGCTTCGAGGCCGAGGGCCGCTGGGGCGTGCGCTTCTCGGACGATGCCGGCGGGCGCACCGTGGTCGAGCCCGCGTGGAAAGAGATCCGCCACGCCGGCGCGACCGATCCGCGCCTGCTCTGGGTCTCGCTCGGCGGACATACCGGCCTGCTGCTCGCCGATGCCGACGCGCCGCGCGTGCTGCTCGAGCCGCAGCTCGACGAGGTCTGGGACTTCGAGGACGACATCGCCACGGTCATGGTCGGCGACGACATCGGCCTGCTGCGCACCGACGGCACCTGGCTGCTGACGCCCTCGGTCGACGAGATCTGGAGCTTTGCCGCGGGCCTGGTGCGCGCCCGCGTGGGCGAGCGCATCGGCTACATCGACCTGCAGGGCCGATGGGCCATTCCGCCGCAATTCGACGAAGCCGAAGACTTCGCGCCCTGCGGCCTCGCGCCCGCGCATGCCGAGGGCGGCTGGGGGCTGGTGCGCGCCTCCGGCGAATGGGCCGTGCCGCCGGGGTTCGATGCCATCGCGTGGCGCCACGACTGGGAGGCCTTTGAAGTCACGCGCAACGCAAAGACCGGGCTCGTCGATGCGCAGGGCCGCCTCGCGATCGAACCGCTGTACGAGCAGGTCGAACTGCTCGAGGAATATCCCATCGAGCTGCTGGAGCCCGCCGATGCTGCGGCGGAAGGCAGAGCCGAGCCCCGGCCGAAGCGCTTCGCCGTGCAGCGCGCCGGGGGCCAGTGCGGCCTGGTCGATGCGCGGGGCCGCCTGCTCGTGCCCTTCGACTACGGCCTGTTCGAGACACTGGAACCCCTGACCGGCGAGGAGCGTGCGCACGCCCTGGCCGGGCGCGACCTGGTGCGCGTGGCCTCCAGGGGCGGCCGCAAGGCCAAGAACGCACCCTGGCTGCGAGGCATCTACGACATCGGCGCCGGCCGCGAGCTGGTGCCTTGCCGGCACCGGACGATCCAGCCGCTGGCCTGGGGCACGCAGGATATCGGCTGGCTGGTCGCCGAGCCGCTGCCGCGCGCCGCGAAGGCCGCCAAGGGGCAACTGGCCGTGGGCATCCTGCGCGCGGACGGAACCACGCTGCATCCGCAGGCCTATCCATGGATCGCCACGGCGGTGTCGGTCACCGACGGCTGGTATGCCGTGCTGGTCCGTTCGGAGCTGCGCAAGCGGTGGAGCGCCGGCGAGCCGGTGAAGGCCGCGCGCAACGACCGCGACGTGTACGTCTGGCTCCATGCCGATGGCCGCGAGCAATCGCACACCGAGCATATGGCCGCGCGCCACGCCGCCGGCGACATGCAGGCGGCCTATGAGCTGGCCTGCCACCTGCGCGACGGCGAGGGCGTCGAGGCCGATCCGCTCGAAGCCCTGCGCTGGATGGCGCGCGCCGCCGGCGTGCGCGAGCCCGGCGATGCACCCGCGACGGCGTCGCCCGATGGCCTGCCCGAGGCCATGCGCGAACTCTCGCTGATGCTGCGCAGGGACACGGCGGGCATCGGCGCCGATGCCGCCGCCGCGCGCGCCTGGCTCCTGCACGCCGTCGCGCACGGCGGGGCGGACGACGCGGACACGCAGGCCCAGCTCGGCTACGTGCTGTGCGAGGGCGTGGGCGGCGAGCGCGATCCGGAGCGGGGCGTGCGGCACTACGAGGCGGCCGCCGGGCAGGGCAGCGCGATGGCGCTCCACAACCTCGGTGTGGCGTACAAGTTCGGCGAACACGGCAAGCCCGACCTCGAACGCGCGATCGGCTACTTCCGCCGCGCCGACGAAGCCGGCGATGCCGAAGCCACGCTGCAGCTCGGCACCACGCTGCGCGCGCACGCGCAGGCGTTGGCCGGACAGGGCCGTGGGGATGCGGAGGTGAATGCCCTCCATGCCGAGGCCGTCTACACCCTGCGGAAGCTGGCAGAGGACGACGAGAAGCGCCTGCAGGGCTGGGCCTGCTACGAGCTGGGCCTGATGCGCTTCCATGGCGAGGGCGCGCCGCGCGATGCCGCCGGGGCCGAGCGCTGGCTGCTCATCGGCGCCGCGCTCGACGACTGCGAAGAAAACCTCGAGAGCCAGCGCCCCTGCATCGAGGCCCTCGCGCAGCTGCTCTATGGCGATCCCGACAGTCCGCTCTTCGACGAAGGCAAGGCTCGCGAGTGGACGCAACGCCTGGCGGCGCTGCCCGCTACCACGTCGGATGAACAGGCGTGAACACCGGCCTGGGCCGACGACCTCGCCTGGAGCGGGCGCTGGCCGAGCGGGTCCTGCAGGACCCGTCGGTGCGCTTCCGCTTCTTTCCTATCGCGCCGGCGCAGGCGTCGGGTCGGGCAGCTCGATCTTGATGTCGAGCACTTCGAGGTTGTCCTGGGTTTCCAGGTGAACCTTGATGTCGTTCGCGTTGATCGACACGTACTTGGAAATCACCGCCACCAGCTCGCGCTGGAGTTCGGGCAGATAGTCGGGGCGCTTCTTGCCGCTGAGGCTGGAGCGCTCGTGCGCGAGGATGATCTGCAGGCGCTCTTTCGCGACGCTTGCAGTCTTCTTCTTCTCGCCAAGCAGGAACGAGAGAAACGACATGCCTACTTGCCTCCGAAAATCCGCTTGAAGAAGCCGGGCTTCTCGGCGTCGACGAAGCGCATCGGCTTCTCTTCACCGAGAAAGCGCGCCACCACGTCGCTGTAGGCCTGCGCCACATCGGTGTCCTTGTCGTGGATCGCGGGCACGCCCTGGTTGGAGGCGTGCAGCACGCTTTCCGACTCGGGGATCACGCCGATCAGCTTGATGCGCAGGATGTCCTGGATGTCTTCCAGCGAGAGCATCTGGCCGCCCGCCACCCGGTTGGGGTTGTAGCGGGTGATCAGCAGGTGCTCCTTGATCGGGTCGCTGCCGTCCTTGGCGCGCTTGGTCTTGCTGCTGAGCATGCCCAGGATGCGGTCCGAGTCGCGCACCGAGGAGACTTCGGGGTTGGTCACGATCAACGCTTCGTCGGCGAAGTGCATGGCCATCATCGCGCCGGTCTCGATGCCCGCGGGCGAGTCGCAGACGATGAAGTCGAAGTCCATGGCGGCGAGGTCGTTCAGGATCTTCTCGACGCCCTCCTGCGTCAGCGCTTCCTTGTCGCGCGTCTGCGAGGCGGCCAGCACGAACAGGTTGTCGCACTGCTTGTCCTTGATGAGGGCCTGGCTCAGGTTGGCCTCGCCCTGGATCACGTTGATCAGGTCGTACACCACGCGGCGTTCGCAGCCCATGATCAGGTCGAGGTTGCGCAGGCCCACGTCGAAGTCGATCACGGCCGTCTTCTTGCCCGCGAGCGCGAGGCCGGATGCGAAGCTGGCGCTCGTGGTCGTCTTGCCGACGCCACCCTTGCCCGAGGTCACCACCACAATTTTGGCCATGGCCATTCCTTCTTGTTTCGATTCTGTTGTTGGTTTCAGATGCGCCGCGTCCGGTCAGGGAATCGCGTCGATCACTAGCTTCTTGCCGTCGAGGCGCACCTGGGCCGATTTGCCGAGCACCGGGTCCGGCAGCGGCACCTCGTTGGTGCGGTAGATGCCGGCGATGGCCACCAGCTGCGCTTCCATGCAGGTCGAGAAGATGCGCGCCTCGGTGTTGCCGCGCGCGCCTGCAATCGCCTTGCCGCGCAGCGGCGCGTACACATGCACATTGCCGTCGGCGATGACTTCGGCGCCGAAGCTCACCACGGCCGTCACCACCACGTCGCCGCCGCGGGCGTAGATCTGCTGGCCCGAGCGCAGCGGCTTGTCGATCAGCAGGGTGCCGTTGGCCGGCACCGGCACCTCGCGCACGATCTGGGGGGCCTCCGATGCGGCCGGGGCTTCGGCCGGCGGGGCCGGAGGCCGGGGCGCCGGGGCCGAGGGCATGGCGGCCAGCGAGAGGCCGGCGGCGCGCGCCGCGGCGTTCTGGGCGGCATTGCCGCCGCGCACCGCGATCGGCTGGGTCTGGTGGCGCGCCAGCAGGCTGCGCAGGGCGGCGAAGTCGAGGTCGGCGGTGGCTTCGCCGTCCTCGCCCTGCGCCTGCAGCTGCGAGAGGTCGATCACCACCGGCTCCTGCTCGAAGAAGTCGGGGGAGTCGGCCAGCTGGGCGTCGAGCGCTTCGGCCAGGACCTCCAGATCGGACGTCTTGAGGATCACTGCGATCAGCGGCAGCGTGGCGCTCTTGAATTCGAAAACCGCCTTGGTGCGCGCGGCGGAGACATCGGCCATTGGGAAAACGTCGGTGCGAAAAGCGTTGGAGTCTAACGGGCGCGGGCTTCCGGCCGGTGACCGGCCCCCGCTTCAACCGCCCCAGACAACACTTCTTGCACGACGTTTCACTTTTCAAAGCCTCAGGCGTTGCGCGATCTGCCGAGCAATGCGTAGAGGATGATCGCCCCGAAAGTCGCGGTTCCGATGCCGCCCAGCGCGAAGTCGCCGAACTTCAGCGTGAAGTCGCCCGTGCCGATGATCAGCGTGATCGCGGCCACGATCAGGTTCTTGTTCTGCGAGAAGTCGACCTTGTTGTCGACCCAGATCTTGGCGCCCGCGATGGCGATCAGGCCGAACACCACGATGCTCACGCCGCCCATCACCGGCAGCGGAATCGCCTGGATCAGCGCGCCGAACTTGGGGCTGAAGCCCAGCACCAGCGCGATCAGCGCCGCCACCACGAACACCGCCGTCGAGTAGATGCGCGTGGCCGCCATCACGCCGATGTTCTCGGCATAGGTGGTCACGCCCGTGCCGCCCGCGGCGCCGCTCACCACCGTGGCGATGCCGTCGCCGATGAAGGCGCGGCCCATGTAGGGGTCGAGGTTGCGGCCGGTCATCGCGGTCACCGCCTTCAGGTGGCCGAGGTTCTCCGCCACCAGGATGATCGCCACGGGTGCGATCAGCAGCATCGCGTTGGCCGTGAACACCGGCGTGGTGAAGGTCGGCACGCCGAACCAGGCCGCGTTGGCGATGCCGCTCAGGTCCAGCGGCTTGCCCATGCCCAGGATGTTCGTCAGCACCGCATAGACCGTGGTGGCCAGGATCAGCCCGACCAGGATCAGGAGGCGCTGCAGCATGCCGCGCGCGAACACCGCGACCAGCCCCACGCAGAGGAAGGTCACGGCCTGCATCCAGGAATCGAAATTGCTGGCCGCCATGTTCTTGACCGGCACGCCGGCAAGGTTGAGCCCGATCACCGCCACCACCGCACCGGTGACCACCGGCGGCATGAAGCGCTCGATCCAGCCCGTGCCGATGGCCTGCACCAGGGCCCCGATCAGGATGTAGACCACCCCGCAGGCCACGATGCCCCCCAGCGCCACCGCGATGTTGGCGTTGGGCCCCTTGCCCGCATAGCCGCTGGCCGCGATCACCACGCCGATGAACGCGAAGCTCGAGCCCAGGTAGCTGGGCACCTTGCCGCCGGTCACGAAGTAGAAGATCAGCGTGCCGATGCCGCTCATCAGGATCGCGATGTTGGGGTTGAAGCCCATCAGGATCGGCGCCAGCACCGTGGCGCCGAACATCGCGATGACGTGCTGGATGCCCATCGCGCCGGTCTGCAGCCAGGGCAGCCGTTCGTCGGGCGCGATGACGGCGCCGTTGGCCAGTGTGGACACCGGCTTTTCAGTCCAGTTGAACATTTCTTTCATCTCCTCTTGTGGGTGGGGCGTGATTGTGGTGGATGAATCCCGCGCCGAACACACCTGCAAGAGAAGAAGCCGCGGCGGCTCGGCTCGCCGCATCCCGTCTCAGCGCGGCTGCAGCACCGCCATCGTGATGCGCGCCACGCAGGTCAGCTCACCTGCCTCGTTCGTCAGGTCGATCTGCCAGACCTGCGTGCTGCGGCCGCGGTGCACCGGCCGTGCCGTGCCGATGACCCAGCCGCTGGTGGCCGGGCGGATGTGGTTGGCGTTGATGTCCAGGCCCACGGCACGGTCGCCTTCGGGGGCCGAGTAGTGCGCGCCGCAGGAGCCCAGCGTCTCGGCCAGCACCACCGACACGCCGCCGTGCAGGATGCCGTAGGGCTGGCGGGTGCGCTCGTCCACCGGCACGCGGGCGCGGATGAAGTCGTCGCCCACCTCGAGGAACTCCATGCCCAGCGTGGACACGGCGGTGCCCACGTGGTTGCGGGTCAGTTCCTCGATCGAGATCTCTTTTTTCCAGATGCGCATTCGGTTGTCTCCGCTACAGGGTTGCGGAAACTATAGCGATGGCGGCTGACAAAGGCAGTCGCCTTTGCGTGTTAGGTTGGCCCGCATGAAGCACCCGGTCCTACGTTGGCTCATCGGCATTGCCGCGGCCTTGCTGCTCGGCATCGGCGCGCTCGTGCTGTGGGTGAATTCGCGCCTGCCCAGCGACGACGAGGTGGCCGCCCGGATCGCCGAAGGCTTCGAGCAGCGCTTCGGCGTCGGCCTCAGGATCGGCGGCGCCCATTGGGCGCTGCTGCCGACGCCCGTGCTCGTGCTCTCCGACCTCGCGACCGACCAGCCGCGCCCCATCACCCTGCGCCGCATCACGCTCCAGCTCGAGCTCTCGGCGCTGCTGCATCGCGTCATCGCGGTCGACGACATCGAGATCGAAAGCCTCGTGCTGCCGCGCGCCTCGGTGCGGGCCTTCCGGGGCAAGGGGCCCAAGCCGCAGGAGGGCAGCAACATCGTCGCATTGCCCGCACCCTGGACGCTGGCACCGGTCCCGGTGGAACGGGTGCGCTGGCGCGACCTGGTCTGGATCGACCGGCGCGACATCGCACTGGCCTATGACGGCGAACTCGGCTTCGATGCCCACTGGCGCCCGCGGCAGGCGCGCATGGAACGCGCCGGCGTCACGCCGCCCGCCCGCCTGCGCCTCGACCGCGAGGCCGGGCAGGACCGCTGGCGCACCCGCATCGACGTGGGCGGCGGCACGTGGAACGGCATCGCGCGCTTCGAGACGCTGGCCGACGGCAGGCTGCGCGTGTCGGCCGAGCTCGATCCGCACCAGATCGACATCGAGCAGCTCGTGCAGGCCTTCGGCCGCCGCACGTCGGTGGCCGGCAAGGTCTCGGGCCACTCCACGCTGGTGGCCGAGGCCGACGAGGTCGGCGCGCTGATGCGCCGCCTGCACACCCGCACCGTGTTCTCGGTCCGGCCCGCCACGCTCACCCGGCTGGACCTGGCCAAGGCCGTGAGCACCGCCGGCATCAGCCGCGGCGGCACCACGCCGCTCGACGAACTCACCGGCACCCTCGACACCCAGGGCACCGACGACGGCGTCGTGATGCGCTTCACCGATCTCACGGCCCGCTCGGGCGTGCTGACCGCCAGCGGCAGCCTGCGGCTGTTCAACCGCAGGATGGACGGCGAGGTGGCGGTCGATCTCGTCGACGGCGTGATCGGCGTGCCGCTCAAGATCGGCGGCACCATGAGCGATCCCGAGGTGTCGCTGACCGGCGGCACGCTGGCCGGTGCGGCGGTCGGCAGCGCGGTGCTGCCGGGCGTGGGCACGGCCATCGGCGCGCGCGTGGGGCAGCAGATGGAAAAGTTGTTCGGCGGCGAGCCCGGGAAGGCGCAGCAGCCCCGGAAGCCGCCGAGCCCCTCCCGCTGAAACGCTGCCTAGCCGAATGCCTTGATCACCGCCGGCACCGTCAGCACCGCCGTGTAGTAGCCCATGAACTGCACGCCGGTGTTGAAGCCGATGGCGCGCGACAGCAGGCCGCCGAGCAGGCCCATCGTGAGGATCACCAGCAGCCCGAGCAGCTGGCCTTCCCACACGCTGATCACCACGATCAGCCCGACGAAGGTCGCGATGATCGCCTCGTGGCTGACCTTGCGCGAGACGAACAGCGCCGCGCGGCGCGCGAAGTTCATCGTGAACGGATAGGCCACCAGCGCCGCGAGCACCACCGCCAGCATGCCGTAGCCCAGGAACTCCCAGTGGTTCAGCAGGTTGTGCAGGTTGTGGGTCTGGCCGGTGGCCGAATCGATGGTGAACACCGGCGGCGCATTGAAGAGCGGCGCGGCCGGGCCGGCCGCCACCGGGCTCAGCGGCAGGCCGATGGCGATCAGCGGGATCAGCGCCTCGGCGATGTAGGTCGCCTCGGTCACGCCGTTGCGTGCGGCCAGCGTGGTGGTGAGCCGGTGGTACGCGTGCCTGATGCGCGAGCCCACCAGTTCGCCCAGCACCACCGTCATCGCGACCGGGCTGAACACGAAGGTGGCGCTGGAGATCGCGGCGGTCGCGAAGGTCCACTTCACCTGTCCGCGGTCCAGCACCTTGAACGGATTCGGGAAGTAGCCCGACCAGCCCTTCACGTCCGGCGCGAGCGAGAAGGTGCGGACCTTGTCGCGCTTCATGCGGGCGCGCGCCGCCGGCGAGATCACCGAGAACAGGTCGGCCACCAGCGGCCCGATGGCGATGCCGAGGAAGTAGCTGATGCTGAGCTTCACGCCGTACTTGCCGGTGAGCGCCTGCAGCGCCACGATCACCATCACGAACGGCACCAGCGTGGCCACCGAGGCCCAGCGCCCGCTCGAGAACCAGGCGATGGCCACGGCCGCCACCACGAAGATCCACGGCGCCGCCTTGGTGATGGCTGCGCCGTAGGGTGCGAGCAGCACCGCGAACAGCACGGCCAGCGGCACCGCGAGGAAGGCCGCGATGATCGCGCCCGACACCATCTTGCGCAGCGCGATGTGCGGCACGCCCAGGTTGCGCAGCACGTTGGCGTCCTGCAGCAGCGGCGTGGCCATGGTGTCGCCCGGAATGCCCAGCAGCGCGGTGGGCACCGCGTGCGTCATGTGCTTGGCCACGGCCGCCGCCAGGAAGAAGGTGAATACGCCTTCGGGCGGCACGCCGAGCAGCACCACCAGCAGGGTGAGCGGCGCGAGCGTGGTGGTTTCGTCGGTGCCCGAGACGAGGCCGATGGCCGCGAACACGATGGCGCCCACGAGGCCCATGCCGGTGGCCACGAGGATCTGATGGAGGAGGGCGACGTCGATCACGGTGCGATTCCTTCGGCGCTGCGAGCCCGGGGCTTGTACGACGCGAACAGGTCGTAGATCTCCAGCTCCTTCATCTCGCGCACCACGGCCGGCGGCAGGTCGTCCACCGCGCCCAGGTCGCCATGCTCGCCGGCCAGTTCGGCCAGCACCTCTTCGCGCCAGCGCGGATCGGCTTCGGTGCCTTCGACCACTTCTCGCTTCGGCGTGAAGAGCTTCGCGCAGATCAGGCCCGACAGCACGCAGCCGCCGAGGCCCGCGAGCATGGCGTAGGCGCGCGCCAGTTCGGGCGTGCTCGCGGCGCTCGCGAGCAATCGGCTCGCCGCGAGGTAGCCTGCGAGGCTCACCGCGACGCCGATGACGATGGCCCACGCGAGGTGGCCCAGGTCGGCCGTGTCGCCCCATATCTCCACCAGCCGCCACCTGGCGCGCGCTGCACTGTCTGCGTTCATTGTTCGTTTGTCTCCGTCTGTGGTCATGTGACGGCCGCCTGCGCGGCCGCCGCGGTTTCGGCCGCGGTCCGTGGTGCGGGGCTCTCCCGCGTTGCTTGCTTATTTCTTGCGCAGCGCTTCGAGCAACGCCACCGCGCGGTCGGTGCGCACGTCGTGTTCCGCCGCCATCTGTTTGGCGATGCTGTCGATCTCGTCGCCGGTGGCGCCCGCGACGAGCGCGATGTTGCGGGCATGCAGCGCCATGTGGCCGCGCTGGATGCCTTCGGTGGCGAGTGCGCGCAAGGCACCGAGGTTCTGTGCGAGGCCCACGGCCACCGCGACTTCGCCGAGCTCCTGCGCCGACTTCACGCCGAGGATCTTGAGGGCGAGCCTTGCGAGCGGATGCGTCTTCGTGGCGCCGCCGACCAGCCCCACCGGCATCGGCATCTCGATGGTGCCGACCAGCGCGCCGCTCGTGTCTTTCTCCCACGTGGTCAGCGAGGTGTAGCGGCCGTTGCGGCACGCGTAGGCATGCGCACCGGCTTCCACCGCGCGCCAGTCGTTGCCCGTCGCGACGATCACCGGGTCGACGCCGTTCATGATGCCCTTGTTGTGCGTCGCCGCGCGGTAGGGGTCGATGGCCGCGAAGGTGTACGCATCGATCACGCCCTCGACCACTTCCTCGCCGCTGCGCTCGCGCGTGGCCAGCGCCGCGGGCGCGAGGCGCACGCGCGCACGTGCCAGCCGCAGGTCCGCCAGGTTCGACAGGATGCGCAGGCGCACCGTGCCGCCCGTGAGCTTCTCGACCAGCGGCGACACCGCCTCGGCCATGGTGTTGACCGTGTTCGCGCCCATCGCGTCGCGCACGTCGACGATCAGGTGCATCACCACCATCGCGCCGCGCGGCGTGTCGCCGAACACATGCACCTCGATGTCGCGGCAGCCGCCGCCCAGGCCGATCAGCACCTTGTCGCGGCTGTTCGCCACGGCGAGGATCTCGTCGCGCGCACGCAGCAATGCGAGCCGCGCGCCATGCGGGTCGGTGATGCCGATCACCTGCACCTGCGCACGCATCAGCGGCCCGGTGCTCGAAGCCTCGAAGCCGCCGCCTTCGCGCGCCAGCTTGGCCATGAAGGAGGCTGCGGCCACCACCGAGGGTTCTTCCACCGCCATCGGCACGAGGTAGTCGCGCCCGTTCACGGTGAAGTTGCCGGCCACGCCCAGCGGCAGCTCGAAGGTGCCGATCACGTTCTCGACCATGCCGTTGGCGCGGTCCACGCCCAACGCGCCGGGTCGGGCGAGCAGCGCCACCTCGTCGTCGGTGAGCGAGGCGGCCTGCGCGATGTGGGCGAGGCGCTGCGCGGGCGTGAGTGCGCGGAAATCGGGAATGCGGGAATCGGCGACCATCGTTGCTTGTCTCTTCGGAAGATGAATTCGGGAGCAGGCAATTTAGGCCGGCTGTACCTGCAGCGGAAGGCACAGTTTGGCGGGACAGTGCGGACAGTGGTGCGCCGCGGAGGGCCGCTGTGTCACAGTCTCGGCCCATGACCACGATTGCCGATTCGCTCGCCGATGCCATCGCGCGCCAGATCGCGAGCGGCGCCTACAAGGCCGGCGACAAGCTGCCCTCGCTGCGCGAACTGGCGCAACTGCATGGCTACGCCAAGAACACCGTGGTGGCCGCGTTCGAGCTGCTGGTGTCGCGCGGCCTGGTCGAGCCGCGGCGCGGCTCGGGCTACTTCGTGCTCGCGCAGTCGACCCCCAAGCCGCCCGAGGAAGACGCGGGCAGCCTCGGCCGCGCGATGGACATCGTGTGGCTCATGCGCGAGCAGCTCAAGACGCAGCCCGATGCGGTGGCCGTGGGCGACGGTTTCCCGCCGGTCGAATGGCTGGCCGATGTGCGCCTCGACAAGTACCACCCCAAGGTGGTCCGCACGGGGCTCGGCGCGCTGTTCCGCTACGGCAGCCGCTTCGGCTATGCGCCGCTGCGCGATCACCTGGTGCGCAAGCTGGCGGACTTCGGCATCGGTGCCGAGCCGCGGCAGATCGTGCTCACGCACGGCGCCAACGAGGCGATGGACATCGTCATCCGCTACTTCGTGCCGCCCGGCGGCAAGGTGCTGGTGGACGATCCGGGCTACTACCCGTTGTTCGGCAAGCTCAAGCTCGCGGGCGCCCAGATGCTCGCCGTGCCGCGCCTGGCCGACGGGCCCGACCTCGACGTGCTGGAGCAGTTGCTCATCGCCGAGCGGCCGCGCCTCTTCTTCACGCAGTCGCTTGCGCACAACCCCACGGGCTCCGACATCTCGCCCGCCAAGGCTTTCCGCGTGCTGCAGCTCGCGCAGAAGCACGACCTGCTGATCGTCGAGAACGACCCGCTGGCCGACTTCAAGCCCACGGCCCTGCCGCGGCTCTCGGCGCTCGACCAGCTGGAGCGCACCATCTACATCGGCAGCTTCTCGAAGTCGTTCTCGGCCGCATTGCGCGTGGGCTTCATCGCCTGCGGCGCCGGCCTCGCGAGCGACCTCGCGGACCTGAAGGCGCTGATCCACGTGAGCAGCTCGGAGTACTGCGAGCGCACGGTCGACGTGATCCTGAGCGAGGGGCATTACCAGCGGCACCTGAACCGCCTGCAGAACCGGCTCGGCGAGGCCACGCGCAGCGCGCTGCAGCTGTTCGATTCGGTGGACGCGGAGGTCTTCGCGCGGACCCCGCAGTCGCTCTACATCTGGGCCGCGCTGCCCGGCGTGGCCGACTCGCTGGCCTTCGCCAGGGAACTGCTGCCGCGCAAGATCGTCATGGCGCCGGGCCGCATCTTCAGTGTCGATTCGACGCAGGTGTCGCGCTGGTCGCGCTTCAATGTCGGCGCCATGGCCGATCCGCGCTTCGCGAAGGCGCTGCGCACCGCGCTGCGGCGCCGTCCCAGTGCCTGAATCAGCCCTTGAACGTGCCGTGCCGCCCCGCGCCGCCGGCGAAGCGCGCGGCACCGGCTTCGCCCTCGGCAAAGACGATCGGCACGCCCTGCGCGCCTTCGCGGCGCAGCGCCTCGGCCAGCGGCATGTCCCATTGCTCGTAGGCGGAGCGGCGGTCCGTGAGCATGCATTGCTGCGGGAACGCGGCGATCTGCCGGGCCAGTTCCTGCGCCGCGGCCAGCGCACCGCCCGGCGGCGTGGTGCGGTTGACCAGGCCCATCGCCAGCGCCTCGGGCGCACCGACCGGGCGGCCCGTGAGGATCATGTCGAGCGCCCGCCCCATGCCCACGATGCGCGGCAGCCGCACCGTGCCGCCGTCGATCAGCGGCACGCCCCAGCGGCGGCAGAACACGCCGAACACCGCATCGTCGTCGGCCACGCGCAGGTCGGCGAGCAGCGCCAACTCGAGGCCGCCCGCCACCGCATAGCCGTTCACCGCCGCGATCAGCGGCTTGGACAGCGCCATGCGCGTCGGCCCCATCGGTCCGCTGCCGCCGCCCTCGGGGTCGAGCTCGTTGCGCTGGTCCGGGTCGCCGACGGCGCCCAGGTCGGCGCCGGCGCAGAAATGGCCGCCCGCGCCGGTCAGCACCGCCACGCGCAGCGCGTCGTCGGCCTCGAAGCGCTCGAACGCCTCGCGCAGCTCGGCGGCCACGACGCCGTTGACGGCGTTGCGCTTGCCGGTGCGGTTCAGCGTGATGGTGCAGACCGCCCGATCCGTCTCGCAGATCACGTAGTGCATGGCCATGTGCGCGTTCCCTTCGAGGCAAAATTACATGCTTGATCGCTCCCGGTCATCCTAGGAAATATTTCTTCATTGCGCAAACATGAAAAGAATAAGCAATGTGCCGGTCGCCCTCCCCAGCGCGCCCGACCTGATCCTCGACCTGCTCGTGGCCCATCGCGGCATGCTGACCGCGCAGGCGCTGTGCCGCGCGGGCGAGTTGATGGGCATCGGCGAATCGACCATCCGCGTGGGCCTCACGCGGCTCGCGAGCGAGGGCAAGATCAGCCGCAGCGAGCGCGGCAGCTACGTGCTCGACCGTGCGGGCGCGCCGCTGTCGCGCGCGGTGGACGGCTGGCGACAGCGCGCCGCGCAGACCGTCGCATGGCGGCAGGACTGGCTCGCCGTGCACGACGCGGGCGTGCCGCGCGCCGACAAGACGGCCTGGCGCCGCCATGGCCTTGCGCTGTCGCTGCGCGGCTTTGCGCCGCTGCAGCCCGGCCTGCACATCCGGCCCGACAACCTGAAGGGCGGGCTGGCGGCCGAGCGGGACCGGCTGCACGGCCTGGGGCTGTCGCCGAAGGCGCTGGTGTTCCGCCTGGCCGACCTGGACGAGGCGGCGCAGGCCGCCGCGCGCAAGCTGTGGGATGTGCGGGCCCTCGGTGCCGGCTACCAGCGCCTGCAGGCCGGTCTCGAGCGCAGCGAGAAGCGGCTGCGCACCGCGCCGCTCGAGGTGGCCGTGCGCGAGTCGCTGCTGCTGGGGCGCGCGGTCATCGCGCACCTCATCCGCGATCCGCTGCTGCCGGCCGAGCTCATGTCGCCGGCGCCGCGCGCAGCGCTGCTGGCCGTCACGCGCCGCTACCAGGACAGGGCGCGGCAGCTGTGGCACGAGTGGCTCGCGCTGCCCCTGCCGCGCTGAAGGGCCTCATTCCAGTTCATCGAACTGAATCGCCCCTTCCTTCATGACGAGCGGGATGCGCTCGCCCTGTCCCAGCAGGCAGGACACATCGCGCAGTGGATTGCCGTCGACGACCAGGATGTCGGCGAGCGCGCCAGGCACCAGGCGGCCGAGGCGATCGGGCAGGCCCAGCACCTCGGCCCCGACCACGGTGGCGCTGGCAATGGCCTCGGCCGGCGACAGCACCTCGGCGCGCAGGCGGAACTCGTCGCTCTGCAGCCGCTGCGACTCGCCCAGCAGGTCGGAGCCGAAGCCCATCTTCACGCCGGCCGCCTTGTAGATCTCCAGCGAGCGCAGGCCGGCCTCGCGCACATCGGCCACCTTGGCCACGCTTTCCTTCGGCAGGCCGTAGCTTTCGCCCTCGTTGGCCAGCGCGTCGTAGGTGACCAGCGTCGGCACCGCGTAGGCCCCCCGCTGCGCCATCAGCGCCGCGGTGGGCGCATCCACGAGGTTGCCGTGCTCGATGGTGCGCACGCCGCAGCGCACGGCCCGCGCGATGGCCGCGGCGGTGTAGGCGTGCGCCATCACGTAGGTGCCGCGTGCCTCGGCTTCTTCCACGATGGCGCGGATCTCGTCCTCGCTGTAGCCGAAGGCGCCCACCGGGTCGGTCGGCGACGCCACGCCGCCGGAGGCCATGATCTTGATCTGGTCCGCGCCCATCTGCAGCTCTTCCCGGACGGCCCGGCGCACCGCGTCGGCACCGTCGACCACCCGCGCCAGCGCGCCGACCCGCACGCAGGTGGGGCAGGTGGCGTTCGGGTCGAGAAAATCGGAGCGGGCCCGCATGTCGCCGTGCCCGCCCGTCTGGCTCAGCGCACGCCCGGAAACGAACAGGCGCGGCCCTGGCGCCAGGCCGGACTCCACGGCCTGCTTGAACGCGAACCCCGCGCCGCCCGCATCGCGCACCGTGGTGAACCCGCGGCGCAGCATGCCGCGCAGCATGGGCACGCTGCGCAGCGTGACGAGCACGTTCGGCATGTGAACCTGCCGTGCGAGGTTGAGCTCCACCGCGATCACATGCACGTGCAGGTCGATCAGGCCGGGCATCACCGTCTTGCCCTTCACGTCGATGACCCGCGCCGCCTGGCTGTGCAGCGGCCTGTCGGACACTTCGCGGACCACGCCCTGCTCGACCAGGATGTCGTGGCCCTCCAGCAGCTCGCCGCGCAGCGGATCGAGCAGGTGGGCGTTCCTGAAAAGCACCGTGTTCGTCATGCCATGGACTCCTTGGACTCCTGGGGGGTGGGCGCCATCACGGCCGGCACTGCGAGCTGGGCGAACACGCGCGCGAGTGCGATGTGCTCGGTGCCGTACCAGTTCTCCTCGTGCAGCATGTTGAGCGTGCCCAGCGTCTCGCCCTGCCAGCGCAGCGGAATGTTCAGCACGCTGCGGCAGCCCAGCGACACGATGAGTTCGTGGTCGTAGAACACGTCGCGCAGGTCGTCGGCATTGCGGCCGATGTAGGGCTGGCCGCGCTGCATCACCTGCTGCATCCACGGCGAATCGGTGATCGGCTTGCGCCCGCCCACCGGGTAGGCCTCGCGCATGTTGGTGTACACGCGCTCGGACGCGCGCTCCGCGCGGTGGTGGACCAGGATGGTGAACAGCCGGTGGCCGATGGTGGCGGCCACCGCCTTGTCGATCGCGCCGAAGGTGGCTTGCGGCTGCTGCGTGTCGGCATGGGCTTGCGCCACGGCGGTGAGCGATTCGTCGAGAGAGCTTGGCAACATCATGGATGGCAGGTTTCAGTTCAGGAGAGTTCGCCCGCGGCGATGTCTTCGAGCGAGCGGCCACGTGTCGGGATGCCCATGAACGTGACGGCCGCCGCGCCCAGCAGCAGCACCGCCGTCGTCATGCCGAACACGCCCGCGAAGCCCAGCGATGGGTAGACGACGCCGACCAGGATCGGCGCGGTGATGCCGCCGATGCGCCCGATGGCCGACGCCAGGCCGGAGCCCGTCGCCCGCACCTGGGTGGGAAACACCTCGGGGGTGTAGGCGTAGACGCCCGCATAGGTGCCGTTCATGAAGAACGACAGCAGCACGCCGGCCAGCATGATCTGGTTGTCGCTGTGGGTGAAGGCCAGCCCGAGCGCCGAGAGGCCGCCCAGCAGCATGTAGCTCACGATGGTGGCCTGGCGGCCGATGCGCTCGTTGAGCCATGCGGCCGAGAAGTAGCCCGGGATCTGCGCGATGTAGATCACCAGCGAATAGCCGAAGCTCTTGGTGATCGTCATGCCGTTCTGGATCAGGAGGCTCGGAATCCAGGTGAAGAACGAGTAGTAGCTGAAGGTGATCGACAGCCACATCAGCCAGGTCATGGTGCTGATGCGGACGAGCTTGCGGGAGACCAGCGTGGCGTAGTTCTTCAGCAGGCCGCCCCGGCTGCTGCTGGGCGGAGACGCGGCCATGTCCTCGGCGTTGAGCACGGGCAGGGCGTGGCCCTGGCGCATGTGCTCGGACTCCATCGCGTCCATGATCTTCTCCGCCTCGCCCAGCCGCCCCTGGCTTTCGAGCCAGCGCGGCGATTCGGGCAGTGCCCGCCGCCACCACAGCAACAGCACCACGGGCATCGCGGTGATGAAGATCACGATGCGCCAGCCTTCGGCGTGCGCCGGCACGATGAAGTAGCCCAGCAAGGCCGCGGCGACGAAGCCGAAGGAGAAGAAGCCGGCCAGCGCCCCCGTGAAGGTTCCCCGGTAGCGCCGCGCCACGAACTCCGACAGGTAGGGCGCGATGATCGCGCTCTCGGCGCCGGCGCCGAAGCCGGCCACGATGCGCAGCGCGAGGAAGAGGGTCCAGTCGTTGACCATGCCGCTGAAGAGCGACGCCACGCAGTAGATCGCCAGCGCCGACATCATCACCTTGCGCCGCCCGATCAGGTCGCCGCAGGCGCCGGCGGCCAGCGCGCCGAAGAAGAAGCCGATGAAGTTCGCACTGGCCAGCACGCCGATCTGCACGCTGCTCAGGCCCCAGTCGGTGCGCAGCACCGGCAGCACGAAGGCGATCACCGCAGCGTCCATCGCATCGAAGGTGTAGCCCAATCCTCCCATCATGAGCAGCCGGCGATGAAAGCCGGAGAAGGGCAGGCGCTCGATGCGAGCCGACAACATGGTCATGTGATTTCCCTCGACGACGGTTTCAAGAACGCGGCATGGACGACGCGCCAGATCGTAGGATCGACGGGATATAACGACAAATTTATACTGGCAATTGTGTTTATTGACCACGTGAATGAACTACCGCTCCGCCGATCTCAACCTGCTGAAGGTGTTCGAGGCCCTCATGACCGAAGGCAACGTCACGCGGGCTGCCCGCAAGCTGTCGCTGACCCAGCCGACGGTCAGCAATGCGCTGCGCCGCCTGCGCGAGACCTTCGACGATCCGCTGTTCGTGCGTAGCGGCGCAGGCGTCAATCCGACGCGGCGGGCCATCGACCTGTGGGAGCCGTTGTCGCAGTCGCTGCATGCGATCCGCGGCACGCTGGACGTCGAGCACTTCGACGCCCTGCGCAGCACCGCGAGCCTCAGCATCGCGATGTCCGACTACGTGTCGGGCATCGTGGTGCCCCGGCTGGCCGGCAAGCTCAGCAAGGCGGCGCCGTCGATGCAGATCCACGCCATTCCCAACACGCTGGTGGATTTCGACAGGGTGCTCGCGGACAACAAGGCCGACTTCGCGATCAGCGTCTACAACGAGGAAGTGCAGCGGCCGGCTTTTCTCAAGTCGCGGGCGCTGTGGTCACCCGACTTCGTGTGCGTCATGCGCACCGGGCACCCGCTGGCACGCGCGGAGAAGATTCCGCTGAAGAAATTCCTGGCCGCGCGCCATGTGGACGTGAGCCTGGTCGGCAAGACCACGCCGACCTACGACCTCTTCCTGCACAGCCGCGGCCTGCAGCGCAACCTGGTCGCGACCGTGAACCACTACGGCGCGGCGTATGAAGTGGTGCGCCGCTCCGACCTGATCGCGGTGCTGCCGTGGTCGGAGAAGTTCGAGCCCGCGCGCCTGGCCGGCCTGCGCCGGATGCCTGTGCCGCTCGAGGCGCCCGCGCGCATCATCGAGCTGTTCTGGCACCGGCGGCACGAGACCTCCGCGCTGCACCTGTGGCTCAAGAACACGCTGCTGGCCCTGTTCGAGCAGCCTTCCTGATCAATTGCGCAGGCGCACCACCTGCGGATCGTCGTCCGTGCCGGCGTGCAGGCGGGCCACGTCGGCCGCGCGGCGGGTCAGCACCGCGCGCTGGTTGATGTAGCCCTTGTCGGTGATCTCGCCCGCGTCGAGGCTCGGCGGCTCGGCCAGCACCAGTGCGCAGGCGGGGCATTGCGACGAGCCTGCGCCTTCGTCGCGCAGCGAACGCAGCACGCCGGCGATCCGCTCGCGCATCGCCTCCGGTGCGAGCGCGGCGGCCTGCGGACTGGCGAACACCAGCATGCCGATCTCGTCGCGGTCATGGCCGGTGAGCACCACGTCCTGCACATGCGGCGCCAGCAGCGACACCAGCTTGACGCGCAGCGTGCCCACCGACACCCAGGTGCCGGTCGAGAGCTTGAAGTCCTCGGCCACGCGGCCGTCGAAGATCACGCCGCGCGCGGGCTGCGCCGCGTCGGCCAGAAAGCCGGCGTCGCCGATGCGGTAGTAGCCCTCTTCGTCGAAGGCCTCTGCCGTTTCGCGCGGCGCGTCGCGGTAGCCCGGGAACACCGAGACGCCCTTGACCCGCATCTCCAGCTTCTGGCCGTTGGGCACGAACTTGAGTTCGAGCCCCGGCAGCGGCGCGCCGATGCAGCCGGCGCCGTCGAGCTTCCAGTGCGCGGAGGTGATGGCCGGCGAGGTCTCCGTGGCGCCCCATGAGGTGGTGAGCCACAGCGGCCGCGTGGGCCGCACGCGCTTCGCCACCGCTTCGAGCCGCTGCCAGGTCGAGGGCGCGAGCGCCGCCGCGGCGTAGAAGGCCAGCCGCAGCCGCGAGAACACCTCGGCGGCCAGCGCCTCGTCGGCTTCGAGAAAAGGCAGCAGCATGTCGAAGCCGCGCGGCACGTTGAACAAGAGCGTGGGCTTCACCTCGCGCAGGTTGCGCACCGTCTTCTCGATCAGGCCCGGCGCGGGCCGGCCCTCGTCGATGTAGAGCGCGCCGCCATGGCACAGCACCATGTGCAGGTTGTGGTTCGCGCCGAAGGTGTGGCTCCAGGGCAGCCAGTCGACCAGCACCGGCTTCTCGCGTTCGAGGAAGCGCCAGGTCTGCGCCATCATCTGCTGGTTGGCGCAGAGCATGCGGTGGGTGTTGATCACCACCTTGGGCTTGCCGGTGGAGCCCGAGGTCAGCAGGTACTTGGCGTGGGTGTCGGGCAGGATGGCTGCGAAGGCTTCCATCACGGCGGGCGTTTCCTTGGCCGCGAGCAAGCGGTCGAAGGCCATCGCGCCCGGGTGCGTGCCGGCATTGCGGCTGAACACCGTGACGGCCTCGACGCCGCTGCCTGCGAGCGCGCCGCCGTAGACCTTGGCGTCGGATGCATAGATCAGCGCCGGCCCGAGCGCCTTCAGCATGCCGTGCAGCCGCGACGGGTCTTTCGCCATGCGCGAATAGGCGCTCGACAGCGAGCAGGCCGTGCGGCCGATGTGCATCGCCGCGAGCATCAGCACCGCGTGGTCGATCGCGTTGTCCGAGAGGATCACGACGGGCTGGCCCACCGGCAGGTTCAGGTCGAGCAGGCCCTGCGCCACCGCACCCACGGCGTGGCGCAGTGCGCGGTAGTCGAGCCGGCGCCAGCCTTCGCCGCTGTCGTCGCGTTCCGCGAAGGCCAGCGCATCGGGCGTTTCGCGTGCCCAGCGTTCCAGCCATTCGCCGATGCAGCGCGCATACGGCTTGAGCGCCATCGGCGAACGCAGTGCGAAGGAGCCGTCGTCGAAGTCGATGCGCACCGTGCGGGGTGGGGCGATCAGGTTCTCGTCCAGGAGGAAGTCGGTCATGTCAGTTGCTCCACCATGCTGTGCGTCCGGGGCGTGTGCACAGGCCACCGGGTACTCCCCTCCGCGAATGTCCCCCGCTTCGCTCCTCCTTTATTTCGCTGCGGGGAGCACCCGGTGCCCTGTGCACGATGAGCGCGGCTGTTGTGCTCGCCGATCAACCCCTGCGCTGAGCGATCACGCCGATGGTGTGCTCTGCGCAGCGAAATAAAGGAGGAGGCATGCGGCCCTAGGCCGCGCCGGGGGACATTCGCGGAGCAGAGCACACCGTCGGCGTGATCGCGCCCTGAACAACGCACGTCAAACACAACGCGACGAACAGAAAAGCAAGGTTTCATTTCAGTCGAGTTTGCCGGTGCCGGCCTTGTCGCGAATCAGGTTCAACAGCAGGGTGTCGCGGGCGGCTTCGAGGTCGCTGGTGCGTCGCGCCCCCAGTTCCTCTGCAACGCCCTCGGTCACCTTCTGCTTGAGTTCGGCCGTCATCGACGGCGCCCCAAGGTCCTTCCACCAGTCCTCGATCGGCCCGCCCAGGTGCGCGAGCACATGCGCGATGCCACCCGCACCGCCCGAGAGATGCAGGTTCATGAACGGCCCCATCACCGCCCAGCGCAGGCCGGGGCCGTGCGCAATCGCGGTGTCGATGTCCGCCACGCTCGCCACGCCCTCGTTGACCAGGTGAAAGGCCTCGCGCCACAGCGCGGCCTGCAGGCGGTTCGCGATGTGCCCCTTGACCTCGCGCTTCACATGGATCGGCCGCTTGCCGATGGCGGCATAGAAGGCCATCGTGCGTTCGATGGCTTCGGCCGAGGTGCGCTCGCCGCCGACCACTTCCACCAGCGGGATCAGGTGCGGCGGGTTGAAGGGATGGCCCAGCACCACGCGTTCCGGGTGCCGGCATTCGGCCTGCACCGCGCTGATGGCCAGCCCCGACGAGCTCGACGCCAGGATCGCGCGGGCCGGCGCGGCCTCATCCATGCGGCGGAACAGGTCGACCTTGAAATCCAGCCGCTCGGGGCCGCTCTCCTGGACGAAGTCGGCCTGCGCCACCGCGTCTTCGAGCCGCGCGTGAAAGCGCAGCCGCCCGGCCGAGGCGCCGGGGGCCAGGCCGAAGCGTTCGAGCGTCGGCCAGTGCGCGGCCACGGCCGCGCGCAGCCGCGCCTCGGCATCGGGCGAGGGATCGGTGGCCTCCACATCGAGGCCGCGCGCCAGGAAGTAGGCGGCCCAGCTGGCGCCGATGACGCCGGTGGCGACCACCGCGATGCGGGTCGGGTTCGGTTCCATCTGCATCGCCTCAGGAGTCCGCCGTGAAGCCGATCTTCTTCACCAGCGGGCCCCAGCGTTCGGCCTCCGCCCGCTGCGAGCGCGCCATCTCCTCGGCCGTGGAGCCCTGGGCGATCAGGCCCACCACGGCCAGGCTGTCCGTCACCGCTTTTTCCTTGATGGCCGCGTTGATCGCCGTATTGGCCGTTGCCACCACGCTGGCCGGTGTTTTGGCCGGCGCGTAGAAGCCGAACCACTCCTCGGTGGTCAGCTCCGCGAAACCCTGTTCGGCAAAGGTCGGCACTTCCGGCGAGAACGGCGAGCGCGCCTTGCCCGAGGTGGCGAGCAGCCGCAGCTTGCCGGCCTTGTGGTTCGGAATGAAGTCGCCGCTGGGCGTGACCATGGCGGCGATCTGCCCGCCCACCACGTCGGTCACGCCGGGAATGGAGCCTCGGTAGGGCACGTGCTTCAGGTCGACCCCGTTGTTCAGGCCCAGCAGCGCGCCGATGAAGTGCGGCGTCGAGCCGGCCGCCGGCGAGCCGTAGCTGGCCTGGTTCGGGTTGGCCTTGGCCCAGGCCAGGAAGTCCTTGACCGTGCGGACCTCGGGCGGCACCAGCGGGCCGACCGCCAGGCCGTGGTGCATGACGGCGGCAATCGAGACCGGCACGAAATCCTTGCTCGGGTCGTAGCTGAGCTTGCTGTAGATGTGCGGGTAGATCGACGTGCACGAGAACGGCGACAGCGCCAGCACGCTGCCGTCGGCCGGCGCGTTCTTGAGGGTTTCCAGCGCAATGCGGCCGCCCGCGCCCGGCTTGTTCTCGACCACGGCCGCGTTGCGGGAGTAGGCCGAGCCGGCGAGCTTTTCGCCCACGCGGCGGGCCACGCTGTCGCCGGCGCTGCCGGCCGGGAAACCGTAGTAGATCTTGACCTGCTCGAGCGCCTGGGCCAGCGCGGCCAGCGGCGAGAGGGTACCCAGCGCAGTGGCTGCGCCCAGGGTGTGGAGGAAGTGGCGGCGGGTGTTCATGGAATGTCTCCTTCTTTCGGCGGTTTCTGTCGGTTCGAACGGCCGTTTCAGCGCGGCGCGAATTCGGGGCGCGGGCCGCCTCTGCGCGGCAGCCCCATCATCTGCCTTGCCTCGGCCGGCGTGGCAACTTCCATGTCGAGCTCATGGATGATGCGCACGATGCGCTCGGTGAGCTGCACGTTGGTGGCCAGCTCGCCCTGGCGGAAGTAGAGGTTGTCTTCCAGCCCCACGCGCGCATGCCCGCCCAGCAGCAGCGCCGCCACGTTCGCTTCGAGCTGCGAGGGGCCGATGCCGCTCACGCAGAAGATGCTGCCCTTGGGGAGCGTGTCGACCATCATCTGCAGGAAGCGCGGCGAATACGGCATCGCGTTCTGGAAGTTGCGGTGCACGTTCATCACGAGGTTGACGAAGTAGGGCTCGTCGTCGTGGCCTTCCTGGATCAGCGTGGTCGTGTCCTGCAGGATGTGCGTGGGGCTGAACACCTCCCACTCGGGCTTGATGCCGCGCGCCTTCATGCCGGCGGCGAGTTCGCGGCCGCGGGTGATCGGCGTGTCCATCAGGATCTGCCTGCCCTCGAAGCTCAGGTTCAGCGTGGTCGCGTCGAGCGTGCACATCTCGGCGCCGGCGTCCATGCCCTTGATGCGCTCCTCCCACGCGATCTCCCAGCGCTCGCCGGCCAGCGGCTTCACCATGTCGCCGTGCACCCCGCCGCCGGTGGAGTTGTTGATCACGATGTCGCAGCCGCCCGCGCGGATGCGGCTGTTGATGTCGCGGTACACGTCGGCGTTGCAGGTGGCGCCGTCGTCGGGGCGGCGTGCATGGATCGCCACCACGCTGGCGCCGGCGTTCCAGCAGCGCAGCACGTCGGCAGCGATCTCGGCGGGCTGGGTGGGCAGGTGGGGGTTCTGCGATTTGTGCGCCATGCCGCCGGTGGGGGCGATGGTCACGATCACTTTGCGCTTCGACGACATGCTCCGGGTCTCCTGGTGTCTTCTTTCATGAGGGGCGCGCTATTATTTTTGGCAGCGCAGTCACACTCAGTCATTGCGACGACATTTGGGGTCAGGGTTTACGCGGCGCGGGCCGCGCCCGTGCCATCAGGAGCTTTCTTTTCATGCCCACCACGAAGCCGGCCATCCAGGCGGCATCGCTGACTGTTCCGCAGCTGCTCGAGCGCTCGGCCTGGTTTCCGCTGCTCGACGAGGCGGCGCGCGAGCGCGTGCTCGACGAAATCCGCGAGGTCGAAGTCGCGGCCGGCGCCGCCCTGTGCCGGCGCGGTGATACGCCATTGCATTGGTACGGCACGCTCGAAGGCCTGCTCAAGTGGTCGATCACTTCGAGTGACGGGCGCTCGGTCACGTTCGGCGGGCTCTCGGTCGGCAGCTGGTTCGGCGAAGGCACGCTGCTGCGCGGCGCCCCGCGCTCGGCCGACGTCATTGCGCTGCGGCCCAGCCGCGTGGCCCAATTGCCGCTGGAGACTTTCGAGTGGCTGCACCGCACGCAGCGCGGCTTCGATCATTTCCTGCTGCAGCAGCTCAACGAGCGGCTGCACTGGTTCATGGGCAACTACGCGGCGCACCGGCTGCTCGACGCCGACAGCCAGGTGGCCCGCGCGCTGGCGGGGCTGTTCCATCCGTGGCTGTATCCGGGCAGCGAGCTGCATCTGCAGACCTCGCAGGAAGAGATCGCGAATCTGTCGGGGGTGTCGCGGCAGCGCTGCAATGCGGCGCTGAACCGGCTGAAGGAAGCGGGGTTCCTGCGGATCGAGTACGGCGGGATCACGGTGATCGACCTGGAAGGGCTGCGGCGGTTCATCGAGTAGGCCGCGCCCCGTCCTTCACTGCGCCGGTTTCGCTCCGCTCGCCAACCGCTTGCGGTACTCGGTGGTCGTCACGCCCCCGAAACCCCAGTCGTCGGTATCGATTTCCTCGATCACGATGTGCGTCCACTCGGGCGGCTTCTTCAGCACGCGTTCGAGGGTTTCCGTGAACTCGGCGATGACCTGGGTCTTCTGCTCGCGCGTGACGCCGTCGCGGGTGATCTTCAGGTTGATGAAAGGCATGGTGTGCTCCTTGGATGAATGAGGTGATTACCACTTGCCCGTGCTCATGCCGCCATCCACCGGCAGCACCACGCCCGTCGTGAAATCGGCGCTCGTGAGGTAGAGCACCGCATCGGCGATCTCGCGCACGGTCGCAATGCGGCCGGCAGGTGCCAGGCCGTTGAGAAAACCGTGCATCTCGGGCGTGTAGAGCGGCGTGTCGACGATGCCGGGCGCCACTGCATTCACCTTGACGTTGTGCGGCGCGAGTTCGAGCGCCAGCGCGCGGGTCGCGGCGTTGATGCCGCCCTTGATCAGCACCGGCAGCGCGGCCGGTACCTGCTGGTTCGGCTGCAGCGCGATGCTCGCGGTGATGTTCACGATGTGGCCCTGGCGGCGCGCGACCATGTGCTTCGCGGCGGCCTGCGAGGCGTAGACGAAGCCCTTGAGGTTGGTGGCCACCAGCTGGTCGAGTTCTTCCTCGGTGTATTCGACAAAAGGCTTGGCGTTGAAGATGCCCGCGTTGTTGACGAGCACGTCGACCTGGCCGAAGCGCTCCACGGCGCGGTCGATGAGCCGCTGCGCGGTGTCGCGCCGGCCGATGTCGCCCGCGACGCCGAGAAAGCGCGCCGGGTGGCCGAGCTGCTTCGCGGCGGTCGCGAGCCGCTCGTCGGTGCGGGCATTCGCAACGACGTTGAAGCCGCGCTCGAGGTAGGCCTGCGCGAGGCCCAGGCCGATGCCGCTCGAGGCTCCGGTGATGACCACCGTGGGTGATGTGTTGTCCTGCATGTCGGTTCTCCAGAAGTTGATGACGTGAGGAGAACTGTATTGATGACACGACCATGGATAAATCACTAGACTCGCACTTCACTTGATACATGAGGTAATCAAACCGTGCAGCGGCAGTTCGGCGACATCCTCCTCGGCAGCATCGAGCTGTTCTGCCTCGCGGCGGAGACCGGCGGCTTCACCTCGGCCGCCCTGGCCGCGGGCGTGACGCCGGCGGCCGTCAGCCGCTCGATCTCGCGGCTCGAAAAGCGCCTGGGGTTGCGCCTGTTCGTGCGCACCACGCGCAGCGTGCGGCTGACCGATGCGGGCCGCTCCTACTTCGCACAATGCCGCCAGGCGCTGGCGCAGCTGGCGGAGGCCGAGCGCGAGGTCATGGGGCGGCAGGCACAGCCTTCGGGCACGCTGCGCATCAGCGTGCCGACCACCTACGGCCACCACCGCATCCTGCCCTTGCTGCCGGCGTTTCGCGAACGCTTTCCCGACATCCGGCTGCATGTGCACCTGAGCAACCGCAACATCGATTTCGTGGAAGAGGGCTACGACATGGCCGTGCGCGTGCGGGCCCAGCCCGACTCCACGCTGATCGCGCGGCACCTCGAGGATGCGGCGCTCGTGGTGGTCGCCACCCGCAAGTACCTGAAGAAGGCCGGCACGCCCCGCACGCTGGACGATCTCGCCGCGCACGAGTGCATCCAGTTCGAGCTGCCCAGCAGCGGCCGCCGCATCTCGTGGCTCTTCAAGGAGAACGGCAAGGATCGGGAGGTCTTCGCGGACAGCGCCTACAGCTGCTCCGACGACGTGCTCGGCGGCGTCACGCTCGCGAAGAGCGACGCGGGGCTTTTCCAGACCTACCGCTTCGTCGTGGAGAAGGAGCTCGCCGACGGCGCGCTCGTCGAGGTGCTGAAGCCCTTCGCGGGCCGCTCGCGGCCATACACGCTGCTGTACCCGGACGGGCGGCACGTGCCGCTGCGCATGCGGGTGTTCATCGATTTCCTGATGGCGCAGCGGACCGCGTGAAAGCTCAGCGGCAGGCGAAACTGGCCGCCGCCTTCACATCGCCGCCGACATACGCAATCTTCTCCGGGTAGGTGCACAGCGGCCGCGCCAGCGACTTGTCCGCGTTCTGCAGCACGAGGTTGTCGGGCGCCACGCCTTTCTCGACCCAGTCGGTCAGCGCGGCGAACAACTGGTTCGGCGCCGGCAGCGGCGGGTTGGCCGCGGGGCTCACGCCCGCCAGGCCGTTCACGGAGCCCACGCCCGCGCAGTGCCCCATCGCCGGGATCTCGACATAGCGGTAGAACTTCTGCGTGGCGTCGATGCCGCCCATCGCCTTGGCCGCGCGCTCGTAGTAGTTGGCCGTGCCCGAGTTCGCGATCAACTGGTCGGCCAGGCCGTGATAGGTCAGCAGCTTGGCGCCGCGGTCGCGGAACTTGCCCAGATCGGGGTTGTCGGCGTTGATGTTCGCGAAGGCGGCTTGCAGCACCTTGCCGCGGTCGCTCGCGTTGGCCAGCTGTGCGTACGACAGTCCCTTCCAGTTGTTCGCGCCGTTGCCTGTCGCATTGATGAAATCGGGCGTCGCGATCGTCGGGTCCTGCAGGTTCAGCGCCACTTGGTGCGCCGCGATCGGAAACGGGTTGGGCACGCCGCCCGTGGAGTCCGCCAGCGAGAACCCCGGTGCGCCGGGGCTGTTGAGCGCCGTGCCGCGCGTCAGGCCATACCAGAGCTGGCCCGGCGCCAGCGTGGCGCCGTAGCCGATGTCGCTCGCGGGTGCCGGTGCGCTGCCGTCGCGTGTCTGGCCGTACCAGATCTTGTTGACGGCCTGTGCCTGCACCGTGCTCAGGCAGGCGGCGGTGGCATTGCTGCCGCCGCTGCCGGTGCACAGCACGGCCTTGTCCTGCGCCGGGTCGTATTTGCAGGCGGCCGGGTCGCTGATGAAGCCTTCGTGCTGGCCGGTGAGCGTGCTGTCGCAGGCGCTCACCGCGGCGGACGACACCAGCGTCATCTGGTCGGGCGTGAGCGGCGTGCCGCCGAGGTCGCGCTGCATCACGACCTGCGGATACAGCTCGGAGGTGATGAAGGTGCTCCAGTTGATCGCGCTGTTGCCGGCCAGGATGCCGTCGAAATCGTCGGGGTTCACCTGTGCCTGCATGTGACCCTGGCGGCCGCCGGTGGAGCAGCCGTCCCAGTAGGCGTACTGCGCGCTGCGCTGGTAGAAGCCGGACGTCAGCGCCTTGGTCTTGACGGCCATCTCGTGGATGCCGCGGCTCGCGAAGTCGGTCCACAGCGCGGTGTTGATGGTGCCGTCGGGGTTCATCGCGAACGAGCCGTCCACCGAGGCAAATGGCAGCTTCGAGACATGGCCCGCATCGGTCACGGCGCTCACCGAGCCTTCGCCCGCGGCAATGGCGGCCGCGCCGGCGCCGCCGATCTGCGTCCGGGCGCTGATGCCCGCGTCGCCCACGAAGCCACCGCCGCCAAGCACGCGCACGCGGTTGTTCCACTTGGCCGTCGTCGGCAGCCACACCTCGATGCCTATGCCCGGCGAGGTCGATGGCGCATCGGCCGGTCCCGCATGGCCCGGCCCGACGTTGAGCTTGACCATGCAGAGGTCGCTGGCCGCCACGGTGCCCGAGGCCTTGCCGTCGAGGTTCAGGTCATCGCCCTGTTTGAACTGCTTCACCACGGTGACTGTGGTGTTCGCATCGGGCTTGAACGCGGTCTTCAGGCTTTCGTCGCAGCTCAGTGCCATGGGGGCAGCGGGGCCGGCGGGCGGTGGCGATGCAGGGATGAAGGGCAGCACGGTCCCCGAGGAATCGCTGCCGCCGCACGCCGTGAGCGCCGCGGCGGCGCACATGCCCATGCAGAGGGCGGCCAGCGGCTTGGCCGCGGTGCGTGAAGGGTTTCGTTCGGGGCGATGGGTCGCGTGGGGCATCTTCTTGTCTCCTGTTGTGTGGACATCGAATTTGCCTTCGCCCCGCCGGGCGGTCTATCGACAAGCGATCACCGCTTGCAGGATCCCTTCACCTTGCACAGGGACTTACCCGAGCCGTGCGCGCGCGGGGGTCGTGCCCACCAGCTGCTTGAACACCTGCGTGAAGTGCGCCTGGCTCGAAAAGCCGACGGCATGTGCGATCTCGGCGAGCGACAGCCGGCCCTCCAGCAGCGACAGCGCATGGCGCACGCGCTGCTCCATCACATAGCGGTACGGCGTCGAGCCCGTGCTGGCCCGGAAGAGGCGCGTGAAGTGCACCGCGCTCATGTTCAGTTCGGCCGCCAGCGCGTCGATGCCGAAGTCTTCGCCCAGGTGCTGCATCACCCAGTCGTACACCTTGCGCAGGTCCGCCTGCGAGAGGCGTCCCGGCGGCCGCTTCGCATTGCCCGCGCTGCCGTAGCGGTTCTGCAGGTAGCTCACGAGTGCCATCGACAAACCCTGCGCGTGCATGCGGCCCGAGGTGCAGCCGCGCTCCACCTCGTCGCGCATCGCGATGGCGAGCGACGTCAGGGTGGCGTCGGTGGTCGAGAGATGCGTCTGCAGGTGAAGCTCGCCATTGCCCTCGGGCATCAGGCTGCGCAGGACCTCGGGACGGATTTCCACCGCGATCATTTCCTCGACCTGGCCCGACCACGCGACATGGTCGACCTCGTAGCCCTGCTCGAAGATGCACAGGCTGCCGGACCGGGTCTCGATGTGGCTGGTGCGACGTCCCGTGGTCATCGCGGACTTGACGTGCCCGCGCGTGCAGAAGGCGAGCAGCGGGTGAGGGTTGTAGCAGGCGGGGTTCTCGCCGTCGCCATGCATGGCGCGCACCTCCAGCGCAAAGCCCTGCCACGGCGTGGCGGCGGCGTTCATCAGCATCCTGCCATCGAAGCGAACGGGTTTGCCCGAGGGATCGAGGAGGCTGATCTCGCGTGTCACCGCCATGCTCCTCTTACACGCCGAGCAACTCCTCGAGCGCCTGCGGCTCCGCCAGCAAATCGGCCGACGCACCGTGCCGCACGATCTGCCCCTTTTCCATCACCACCGCGAGGTCGGTGTGGGCGAGCACCTTGCGGTAGTCGCGGTCGACGATCAGCGTGGCGATGCCGGTGCTGCGGATCTCGCCGATCACGCGCCAGATCTCGGCCACGATCAGCGGCGCGAGGCCTTCGGTGGCCTCGTCGAGGATCAGCAGGCGCGGGTTGGTCATCAGCGCGCGGCCGATCGAGAGCATCTGCTGCTCGCCGCCCGAGAGCTGCTGGCCGCCATGCGAGAGCCGTTCGGCCAGCCGCGGAAAGGTGGCCATCACGCGGTCGAAGGTCCAGGCGCGCCGGCCGTCGATGCCTGCGCGCTCGCTCATCACGAGGTTCTCGTGCACCGAGAGGTTCGGGAAGATGCCGCGGCCTTCGGGCACATAGCCGATGCCGAGGCGCGCCATCTTTTCGGGCGGCCAGCCGGTGACGGTGCGGCCGTCGACCTGCACTTCGCCCGAGGCGGGGCGCACATAGCCCATCATGCTGCGGATCAGCGTGGTCTTGCCCATGCCGTTGCGCCCGAGCAGGCCCACCGAGGTGGCCGCCGGGATACCGGCATGCACGCCGCGCAGGATGTGGCTGTTGCCGTAGTAGGTGTTGAGGTCGCGGACGGTGAGCATGTCAGTGGTCTTCTCCGAGGTAGGCGGTGCGCACTTCGGGGTTCTCGCGAATCGACTTCGGGTCGCCGGTGGCGATCACCGTGCCGTTCACCATCACCGTGATGCGGTCCGCGATGCGGAACACCGCATCCATGTCGTGCTCCACCAGCAGGATCGCGTGCGTGGCCTTCAGCCGTGCGAGCAGCGTGAGCATGCGGTCGGTTTCCTCGGCGCCCATGCCGGCGAGCGGTTCGTCGAGCAGCAGCAGGCGCGGATGCGTTGCGAGACACATCGCCACCTCGAGCTGGCGTTGCGCGCCGTGGCTCAGCGTGCCGGCGACGCGCAGCGCTTCGTTCGAGAGGCCCGCGGCTTCGAGGGCGGCATCGGCCGAGGCATTGCTGGCCGCGCAGCGCTGCGACGACTGCCAGATCGCCCACGGTTTCGCGGTGGCGGCCTGCGCGGCAAGCCGGCAGTTCTCGTGCACGCTGAACTCCGGGAAGATGGTCGTGCGCTGGTAGCTGCGGCCCACGCCGTCGCGCGCGCGGCGCGACTGGGCGCGGCGCGTGATGTCGATGCCGTCGAGCGCGATGCGGCCCTCGGAGGCAGCGATCTCGCCCGAGAGCATGTTGATGAGCGTGGACTTGCCGGCGCCGTTGGTGCCGATGACCGCATGCACTTCACCGATGTGCAGGTCGAGCGTGACGGCATTGACGGCGGTGAGGCCGCCGAAGCGGCGCGTGAGTCCCTCGACGGAAAGCAGCGCATGGGTGCTCATGCGGCCTCCTTGGGAGAGAGGCGCTTGACCAGCCCGATCAAGCCCTTCGGCAAGAGCGCCACGAACACGATGATCGCGATGCCCAGCGTCAGCTGCCAGTGGTCCGCGAGCGGCCCCATCACGGCATGCGTCGAGAAGATTTCCTTCAGCAGCGTGAACGCGATCGCACCGATCACCGCGCCGCGCAGATGGCCCAGGCCACCGAGGATCACCATCAGCAACACCTCGCCCGAGTTGTGCCAGGCCATCAGCTCGGGGTTGACCACGCCGTCGCGCGAGGCCAGCAGGAAGCCTGCAAGGCCCGCGAGCGCCCCTGCCAGCACGAAGGCCGCGAGCTTGTAGCCGTACACCGAGAACCCCGCCGCGCGCATGCGCTGCTCGTTCACGCGGATGCCCGCGAGCGCCGCGCCGAAGCGCGAGCGGCGCACCAGCGCCAGCAGGCCGTAGGTGAACACCAGCGATGCGAGCACCACGTAGAACAGCACGGTGCGGTTCTCCATGTCGAGCGCGCCGAGGGCCGGCCGCACGTACATGTAGATGCCGTCGCTGCCGCCACCGATCTTGGTGTCGTGGAACACGAAGAAGGCCATCTGCGCGAAGGCCAGCGTCACCATGATGAAGTACACGCCGCGCGTGCGCAGGCTCAGCGCGCCGACGAAGAGCGCATAGAGCGCCGCCGCACCCATGGCTGCGGGCAGCAGCAGCGCGAAGTTGCCGCCTTCGGCGCCCGAGGCCAGCACGGTGACGTACGCGCCGATGCCGTAGAACGCCGCATGGCCCAGGCTCACGAGCCCGGTCATGCCGACCAGCAGTTCGAGGCTCAGCGCGAAGATCGACAGGATCATCACCTTGACGACGAAGTCCGAGACGTAGTTGCCCATCAGCGGGCCGGCCACGCCGATCGCGATCGCGCAGATCACCGGCACGAGGAACGCGCCGCGCCGGGGCGAAGAAACGGCTTGCGTCATGGCCGCCTCCCCATCAGCCCTTCGGGCTTCCAGATCAGCACGATGGCCATCAGCAGGTAGATGCCGATGCCGCTCAGGTCCGCGAAGAACACCTTGCCGAAGGTGTCGACGAAGCCCACCAGCAGCGAGGCCAGCAGCGCGCCGGTGATCGAGCCGATGCCGCCGATCACCACCAGCACAAAGCAGATGATGAGCACGCTGGCGCCCATGTTCGGATACACCGAGGACATCGGCGCCGCGATCATCCCGGCCAGCGCCGCGAGCGCCACGCCGGCCGCGAACACGATGCGGTAGAGCCGCTTCACGTCGATGCCCAGGCCGCGCACCATGTCGCGGTTGCTCGCGCCGGCGCGGATCATCATGCCCAGGCGCGTGCGGTTCACCACCCAGTACAAGGCCACGGCCAGCACGATGCAGGCCGCCGAGGCGAAGAGGCGGTACCACGGATAGCTCATGACGCTGCCGAGCGCGAAGCTGCCGTCGAGCCACGCCGGCACCTTCACGCCGTGCACGTCGTTGCCCACGAGGATGGAGCGCAGCTCCTCGAACACCAGGATGAGCCCGTAGGTCATCAGCACCTGCTGCAGGTGGTCGCGCTGGTAGAGGTAGCTGAAGAAGGCCCATTCGAGCAGGTAGCCGAAGATGGCCGCCAGCACCACGCCGGCCACCAGCATCAGCAGGAACTGGTCGCCGAACAGCGGCGCAAGCGCGAACGCCATGTACGCGCCGATCATGTAGAAGCTGCCGTGGGCGAGGTTGATGACGCCCATGATCCCGAAGATCAGCGTGAGCCCCGAGGCCACCAGGAAGAGAAGGAGTCCGTACTGAACGGAGTTCAGGCACTGGACGAGGAAGGTTCCGAAATCCACCGTGTGAGATCCCAGTTGGTTGTGGTTGCCGCAAGGCGGCTCGCGGCCCGATCAGGGGCCGCGAGGGAACGAGATAAATACCGAAGGCCTTGTGGCCGCTTACATCCGGCAGCCGCGAGCGGGGTCGGCAAGACCCTTGATCGCGGTGCTCACCAGCTTGTTTTCCTTGCCGTCCACCTTGCGCAGGTAGATGTCCTGCACCGGGTTGTGCGACTTGCTCATCGTGAAGGTGCCGCGCGGGCTGTCGATCTTCGCCTTCTCGATGGCGGCCGTGAATTCGGCCTTCTTGCCGATGTCGCCCTTGGTGGCGGCGAGACCCACGCCCAGCATCTGCGCCGCGTCGTAGCCCTGCACGGCATACACGTCGGGCTGCAGCTTGAAGGCCTTGGCGTAGCCGACGCGGAAGGCGTTGTCGCGCGTGGTGTTGAGGCCGTCGGCATAGTGCAGCGTGGTCAGCATGCCCTGGGCGGCTTCGCCCTGCGCATCGAGCGTGCCGTCGGTCAGGAAGCCGGGGCCGTAGAGCGGAATGGTCTTGTTGAGGCCGGCCGCCTGGTAGTCCTTGACGAACTTCACCGCGCCGCCGCCCGCGAAGAAGGCGTACACCGCATCGGGCTTGGCCGCCGCGATCTCGGTCAGCAGCGCCTGGAATTCGACGTTGGGGAAGGGCAGCGTGAGCTGCTTGTCGACCTTGCCGCCGTTCTTCTCGAAGCCTTCCTTGAAACCGTTGACCGACTCGTCGCCGGCCGCGTACTTCCAGGTGATGGTCATTGCCTTCTTCTTGCCCTGCTGCTTGGCGGCGACCTCGCCCATGGCGAAGGCGGGCTGCCAGTTCGAGAACGAGCTGCGGAAGATGTTGGGTGCGCACATCGGGCCGGTCACGGCGTCGGCGCCGGCATTCGGCACGATCAGCACGGTGCCGCTTTCCTTCGCGGCCTTGGCCATGGCCATTGCGACGCCGGAGTGCACGGTGCCGACGATCACGTCGACGTTGTCGCGCTTGATCAGCTTGTTGACGTTGTCGGTGGCCTTGGCGGGGTCGGACTCGTCGTCGACCTTGAAGTATTCGATCTCGCGGCCCGCGAGCTTGCCGCCGTGTTCGTCGACGTAGAGCTTGAAGCCGTTCTCGATGGCGACGCCCAGGGCGGTGTAGGTGCCGCTGTAGGGCAGCATCAGGCCGACCTTGAGTTTGCCGGTGCCCTGCGCCCCGGCGGCGGAGGCGAGGGCGGCAAGGGCGATCGCGGTGAGCGCGAGGCGCGCGGTGCGGATGGTCGTCATGGTGTTTGGCTCCTGTTTTTGGCAATGAAAGAAGTGGTCGCGACGATGACACGATCCGGCTGATCGCGATGCGGGGAATGCCCGCATTCAGGGATTTCCACGAGTTCGCAACCGCTCACGCGCGCCGCGATGCCGCGGATCTGCGCCAGCGTGCCGTATTCGTCGTCGATGCCCTGGATGGCGAGCACCGGGCAGCGGATGGTGTCGAGTTCGGCCTCGATGTTCCATTGCCGGAAGGGCGGGTGCAGCCAGATGCGGTTCCAGCCCCAGAAGGCCGAGTCGGCGCTGTCGTGGTAGCGGCCGAGCTTCTTCGGCAGGTCGGTGGAAAGGTAGGCGGTGCGCGCCTGCTCGATGTTCGCGACGGTCACGTCTTCCACGAAGATGTGCGGAGCCAGCACCACGAGGCCGGCCACCCGGTCGGGGAAGCGCGAGGCGTAGAGCAGCGAGATCGAGCCGCCGTCGCTGTGGCCGAAGAGCCAGGGCTTCTCGTCGCCGAGCTTCAATGCGGCGAACAGGGCCGGCAGCACTTCGTGCGCCTGGCGGTGCATGAAGTCGACGTCCCAGATCTCGTCGTCTTCGCGCGGGGTGGAGCGGCCGTAGGCGGGGCGCGAGAACACGAGGCCGCGGGCGTTGGCGGCTTCGCAGACCTGCGCGGGGAAGTCCTTCCACATGGCGATCGAGCCGAGGCCTTCGTGCAGGAAGACGATGAGCGGGGCGTCGGTGCGCTCGGGGGCGATCCACTGGCACTCGATGCGGACCGCGCGGCCGCGCCAGTTGATCGTTGCGAACTCGGCGCTCATTGCATTGCTCCTTCCCCCTCTGGGGGAAGGTTGGGATGGGGGTGGGCAGAGCGCTCGGTGGATGCGCCGCTTGCCCCCACCCCAACCCTCCCCCGGGAGGGGAGGGAGAAAGACGGGGACCTCATGCCTGCTTCTCCCGCTCACGCAAACGGAAGCGCTGGATCTTGCCGGTCGCCGTCTTCGGCAGCTCCTGCACGAACTCCAGGAAACGCGGGTACTTGTATGGCGCGAGGCGCTCCTTCACGAAGGCCTTGAGCTCCTCGTCGGTGGCCGATTGGCCGTCCTTCAGCACCACGAAAGCCTTGGTCTTGGTGAGCCCGTCCGCGTCTTCCTTGCCGATCACCGCGGCCTCGAGCACCGCGGGGTGCTGCATCAGCGTGGCCTCGACCTCGAACGGCGAGACGTAGATGCCGCTGACCTTGAGCATGTCGTCGCTGCGGCCCGCGTACGTGTAGTAGCCGTCCGCATCGCGCGTGTACTTGTCGCCGCTCTTGGTCCAGCCGCCCTGGAAGGTCTCGCGCGACTTCTCGCGGTTGTTCCAGTACATGAGCGCGGAGCTGGGACCGCGGATGTAGAGGTCGCCCACTTCGCCGTCGGGCACGGGCCGGCCGTCCTCGCCGCGCAGCTCGACCTCGTAGCCCTCCACCGGCCGGCCGGTGGTGCCGTAGCGCACGTCGCCGGGGCGGTTGGAAATGAAGATGTGCAGCATCTCGGTCGAGCCGATGCCGTCGATGATTTCGCAGCCGAAGTGCGCCTTGAAGCGCTGGGCGATCTCGCCGGGCAAGGCCTCGCCGGCGGACGAGCACATGCGCAGCGCGACCGCTTCGCGCGCCGGCAGCTTCGGCGAAGCGAGCATGCCCGCGAAGCCGGTGGGCGCGCCGAAGAACACGGTCGGTTTGTGTTCCACCCAGCGGCGGAAGGTGGCGTCGGGCGTGGGGCGCTCGGCCATCAGAACGACCGTCGCGCCCACCGACAGCGGGAAGGTCAGCGCGTTGCCCAGGCCGTAGGCGAAGTAGAGCTTGGCGGCCGAGAAGCACACGTCGTCCTCGGTCAGCGCGAGCACCGGCTTGCCGTAGAGTTCGGCGGTCCACCAGAGGTTGGCGTGCGTGTGGACCGTGCCCTTGGGCTTGCCGGTGGAGCCGGAGGAATAGAGCCAGAAGCCCGGATCGTCGGAGGCGGTGTCCGCCGGTGCGGCCAGCGGTTCGACTTTGGCGAGCGCAGCATCGAAGTCTTGCGCGTTCCCAGGCAGTGCGCCGGTCGGCTGCGAGACGAACAGCGCCTGCAGCTCATGCGCGCCGCGCCCCATCGCATCCTGCAGCACGGGCAGCAGCGCGCCCGACACCAGCGCGGCCTGCGCGCGGCTGTGGCCGAGCATGTAGGCGTAGTCGTCGGGTGTGAGCAGCGTGTTGACGGCGACGGGAACGATGCCGGCATAGAGGCAGCCCAGAAAGCTCACGGGCCAGTCGCTGCTGTCGAGCATCAGCAGCAGCACGCGCTCTTCGCGCCGCACGCCGGCGGCTTTCAGCGCGGCGGCCAGGTGCCGTGCGCGGTCTTCGAGCTGGCCGTAGCTCAGCGTGCCGCGGTCGTCGATGTAGGCGGTGCGATCGGCGCGGCCGCGGTTGAGGGCGAACAGGTGTTCGGCGAAATTGAATCGTGCGGGCAGACTCATCGTGTGTCTCCTGGGGCCGTTTTTCTTCAGAGGCCGAGGTGCGCGAGCACGCCGGGGCTCGCCTGCACGGCGCTGCGGCGGTGGTAGAAGTCCAGCGCGCGCAGGCCGCCGAGCTCGGCGCCGCCGCCCGCGCGGCCCGGGCCGCCGTGCATCGACATCGGCATCACGTTGCCGTGGCCGGTGTGGGCTTGCGCCACCTCGGGCGAGATCACATGCACGCGGCCATGGCTCGGTGCGACGGCGAGTGCGGCTTGGGCGAGCGCTGCATCGTTGCTGCCGTAGAGAGAAGTCACGAGCGAACCCTGGCCGCGGTGCGCCAGCGCGAAGCCATGCGCGAGGTCGCGGTACGGCAGCAGGGTGGCGACCGGCCCGAACACCTCGACGTCGTGCACGCGCGGCGCCGCATCGGCATCGCGCGCGCCCAGCAGCACCGGGCCGATGCAGGCGGCCACGGCCGGGTCGGCGTCGACCAACGGCCTGTCGCGGCCGTCGTGCAGCACGGTGGCCTGTGCGGCAAGAGCGGCCAGACCGTCACGCACCGCATTCAGCTGCGCACGGCTCACGAGCGAACCCATGCGCACGGTCTCGTTGCGCGGATTGCCGACGGTGATGCCCGCGAGCTTGGCGCCGATGGCCTCGGCCGCGGCGTCGTACACCTCGGCCGGCACCAGGATGCGGCGGATGGCGGTGCACTTCTGGCCCGACTTCACCGTCATCTCGCGCACCACTTCGCGCACGAGCAGGTTGAAGGCCTCGCTGCCGGGCGCAGCGCCGGGCAGCAGCAGGGCGCTGTTGAGGCTGTCGGCCTCGATGTTCGCGCGCACCGAGCGCCCGGCCACGGCGGCGTGCGAGCGGATCACCGCCGCCGTTTCGGCCGAGCCGGTGAACGAGACCACGTCGAAGGGCTGCAGCGCATCCATCAGGCCGGCCGAACTGCCGCAGATGACCGAGAGTGCGCCGGGGGGCAGCACGCCCGCATCGACCACGTCCTTGACCATGCGCTGCGTGAGCCAGGCGGTGGCCGTGGCGGGTTTCACGATCACGGGCACGCCCGAGAGCAGCGCCGGTGCGGCCTTCTCCCACAAGCCCCACGACGGGAAATTGAAGGCGTTGATGAAGAGGGCCACGCCCTGCGTCGGCACCTGCAGGTGCTGCGACTGGAACGCCGGCTCCTTGCCGAGCCTGACCGCGTCGCCGTCGCGCAGCGCGCGCACGTCGCCGAGCGCATCGCCCCACTTCGCGTACTGGCCCAGCGTGAAGATCGCGCCGTCGATGTCGACGGCCGAGTCGTTCTTCACCGTGCCGGAGTTCGCGGTGGCGATCTCGTAGTAGGCCTCGCGGTTCGCCTGCAGCACCTTCACGAGGGCGGCGAGCAGCCCGGCGCGCTGGCGGTAGGTGAGGGCGCGCAGTGCGTTGCCGCCCTGTTCGCGCGCAAAGGCAAAGGCGGCGGGCAGGTCGAGGCCGGTGGCGTCGACGCGTGCGAGCTCGGTGCCGAGCACCGGATCGAAAAGGGGCGTGCCGGCGCCCGAGCCGCTTTGCCAGCGGCCGGCGACGTGGTTGGCGAGGAGTTCGGTCATGGGGTGAACTTGATCTGCCCTTCGGGCAGCAAATAGAGAACGAGCGCGCGGCCTTGCGCAACAGTCGGGCGGTGCGCGGTGCCGGGCCCGTAGACGCACCAGCCCGCGGGCCGGCCGTCGAAGGTGGCATCGGCGCTGCCGTCGAGCGGCATGATCAGGTCGATCTCGCCGTTCGGGTGGCTGTGGTGCGGCCCCGCGATGTCCTGCATGTCGACCACGTCGACCGAGAAGCGGTGCAGCGCGTCTTCGGCCTTGAACACGCGGCCATACCGGATGCCGCCGCCTTCGCGCTCGCACAGCCAGCCTTCGGCCACGCCACCGATGCAGGCCTGGCGCAGTTGTTCGAAGCGGGCGCTGCCCGCGCCGTGGGTGGCGTTGAGCCACTGGTCGAGCTGGTGGTCGAGTGGCCTGCCTGCGATTTCGGCGGTCAGGCCGGCAATCAACCGGTGAAATGCTTCCTTGCTGGACATTGGCGGGCTTCCTTTTTGGAGGCTGGCTGGCAGGGCGGAACTGCAGCGAACTTATGAACTACCTTGCAGGATCGCTGTGTGTGCAGTATCTTGCTTGTGACTGAACGATAAGCACCGGGTCAATGGGTGTCAAGCAATATAGTGCATATATGGTGTTTACCCTGAGCGCGCACAATCCCGGCCAAGAACGAGGACTTGCATGAACGAGCATGTAGACGCGGTGCTGGCCACCGTGCCCGATGGCGGCCGCAACGCCAGCCAGACCGCACCGGCCGGGGAGGCCCGGAATCCGCTGCTGGCCGCACTGGGCGACCGCGTGCGCAACCTGCGCGCGCAGCGCGGCCTCACGCGCAAGGCGGTGGCCGTCGCGGCCGACGTGTCGGAGCGGCATCTGGCCAACCTCGAATACGGCATCGGCAATGCGTCGATCCTGGTGCTGCAGCAGGTGGCGGGCGCGCTGCACTGTTCGCTGGCCGAGTTGGTCGGCGACGTCACCACCAGTTCGCCCGAGTGGCTGCTGATCCGCGAACTGCTCGAAAACCGCAGCGAAACCGACCTGCGCCGTGCGCGCGTGGCACTGGGCGAACTGCTGGGCACGGCGTCGGTCGACCCGGCGCGGCACCGCCGCATCGCCCTCGTGGGGTTGCGCGGCGCGGGCAAGTCGACGCTCGGGCAGATGCTGGCCGACGACCTCGATGTGCCCTTCGTGGAACTGAGCCGCGAGATCGAGAAGCTTGCGGGCTGCAGCGTGCGCGAGATCCACGATCTCTACGGCACCAACGCCTACCGCCGCTACGAGCGCCGCGCGCTGGAGGAAAGCATCCAGATCTACAGTGAGGTGGTGATCGCCACGCCGGGCGGCATCGTGTCCGACCCTGCCACCTTCAACGAGCTGCTGGCGCACTGCACCACCGTGTGGCTGCAGGCCGCGCCCGAGGAGCACATGGGCCGCGTGGCAGCCCAGGGCGACACCCGCCCGATGGCGGCCAGCAAGGAAGCCATGGAAGACCTGCGCCGCATCCTGAACGGCCGCGCGGCCTTCTATTCGAAGGCCGATTTGTCGGTAGACACCAGCGGCAAGAGCCTGGCGCAGAGCTTCCAGACGCTGCGCGCGACCACCCGCCAGTCGATGGGCCTGGGCGCCTGAGCTGAAATCTGAAAAAAAGCACAACAGGCATTGACTTGCCTATTCATATGCAGCATGATGCATGTCATCGGAACCGGAAGATGCATTATTCTTCCGGTTTGCATCTGGCCCACAGGAGACTTCCGTATGACCGAAACCACGACCCTTCAGGCGCCCCCGCGCGTCGACTACCGCATCGAACCCGCGCAATACAAGCATTGGAAGCTCAGCGTCGAGGGGCCGGTGGCGCGCCTGGTGCTCGACATCGCGGAAGACGGCGGCATCCGCCCCGGCTACAAGCTCAAGCTCAACAGCTACGACCTGGGCGTGGACATCGAACTGAACGACGCGCTCAACCGCGTGCGCTTCGAGCACCCCGAAGTGCGCAGCGTGATCGTCACCAGCGGCAAGGACCGCATCTTCTGTTCGGGCGCCAACATCTTCATGCTCGGCGTCTCGGGCCACGCCTGGAAGGTGAACTTCTGCAAGTTCACCAACGAAACCCGCAACGGCATCGAAGACTCGTCGAAGCACTCGGGCCTGAAGTTCCTCGCGGCCGTGAACGGCGCCTGCGCCGGCGGCGGCTACGAGCTGGCACTGGCCTGCGACGAGATCCTGCTGGTGGACGACCGCTCTTCCGCCGTGTCGCTGCCCGAAGTGCCGCTGCTCGGCGTGCTGCCCGGCACCGGCGGCCTGACCCGCGTGACCGACAAGCGCCATGTGCGCCATGACCTCGCCGACATCTTCTGCACCAGCGTCGAGGGCGTGCGCGGCCAGCGCGCGGTCGACTGGCGCCTGGTCGATGCCGTGGCCAAGCCCGCGCAATTCGCCGCCGCCGTGCAGGAGCGTGCCTCGCAGCTCGCGGCCGGCAGCGACCGCCCGGCCGGCGGCAAGGGCGTGACGCTGACGCGCCTCGAGCGCACCGACAGTGCCGACGGCATCGCCTACTCGCACGTCGGCGTGCAGATCGACCGCAGCAAGCGCACCGCCACCATCACCATCCAGGCCCCCACCGGCGCGCAGCCGGCCGACATCGCCGCCATCGAAGCCGCGGGCGCCGCCTGGTGGCCGCTCGCGATGTGCCGCCAGCTCGACGACGCGATCCTGAACCTGCGCACCAACGAGCTCGACATCGGCACCTGGCTGCTCAAGACCGAAGGCGACGCGCAGGCGGTGCTCGCATCGGACGCCGTGATGCTCGCCCACCAGGACCACTGGCTGGTGCGCGAAACCATCGGCGCGCTGCGCCGCACGCTGGCGCGCCTGGACGTGTCGTCGCGCAGCCTGTTCGCGCTGGTCGAGGCGGGCTCCTGCTTCGCCGGCACGCTGGCCGAACTGGCCTTCGCCGCCGACCGCAGCTACATGCTCGCGCTGCCCGACGACGCCGAGCGCGCACCGAAGCTCGTGCTCGACGAATTCAACTTCGGCTTCTTCCCGATGGTGAACGACCAGAGCCGCCTGCAGCGCCGCTTCTACGAGGAAGCCGCACCGCTGGAAGCCGCCCGCGCTGCAGCCGGCAAGCCGCTCGACGCCGACGAGGCGCTGAAGCTCGGCCTCGTCACCGCCGCGCCCGACGACATCGACTGGGACGACGAGATCCGCATCGCCATCGAAGAGCGCGCCGCCATGTCGCCCGACGCGCTGACCGGCCTCGAAGCCAACCTGCGCTTCGCGAGCAAGGAAAACATGGCCACCCGCATCTTCGGCCGCCTCACCGCCTGGCAGAACTGGATCTTCAACCGCCCCAACGCCGTCGGCGAAAAGGGCGCGCTCAAGGTCTACGGCACCGGCCAGAAGGCCGGCTTCGACATGAACCGCGTTTGAACCTGAACTGGCAGTCCGTACAACCCAAGGAACAGCGATGAGCACGATCAACTACAGCGAGAAGATCCCCAACAACGTCAACCTCGGCGAAGACCGCACGCTGCAGCGCGCGCTCGAAGGCTGGCAGCCCAACTTCATCAACTGGTGGGACGACGTGGGCCCCGAGGGCTCGACCAACCACGAGGTGTACCTGCGCA
>Ga0102589_1000300_pt1 | contig 119196 bp, 108 predicted proteins | sample AraplaMF_Col_mLB_FD_76858 | JGI IMG/M metagenome (GOLD analysis project Ga0102589, IMG submission 76858) | Arabidopsis root microbial communities from the University of North Carolina, USA - plate scrape MF_Col_mLB | ecosystem: Host-associated > Plants > Roots > Endosphere | place: USA...
ACCAGCTACAGATCGAAGGCTTGGTGAGCCTTTACCTCACCAACTACCTAATCTGCCATCGGCCGCTCCATTCGCGCAAGGTCTTGCGATCCCCTGCTTTCATCCGTAGATCTTATGCGGTATTAGCACAGCTTTCGCTGCGTTATCCCCCACGATTGGGCACGTTCCGATGTATTACTCACCCGTTCGCCACTCGCCACCAGGATTGCTCCCGTGCTGCCGTTCGACTTGCATGTGTAAGGCATGCCGCCAGCGTTCAATCTGAGCCAGGATCAAACTCTATAGTTCGATCTTGATTTTTGCGCCTGACCTCGCGGTCAAGCAAAACTCATAAAAAAAGAATTAAAGTGAACTTCACTTCTATCTCATGAGCGTTTTTAAGTCTTGCGACTTGTTCCGAAGAACTTACGCAATTACCTTCAAACGCCCACGCTTATCGGCTGTAGATTTTTAACGAACTCCGAAGCAACTTTGCGTTTACTTCGTTTTGCTTTGCTGCGATCAGCGAAGCCTTGTAGTCTATCACGGTTTTTTAAGTACCGTCAAACTTTTTTCGCTTTCAACATCTTCTTTTTTAGCACCCCACAACCTTCGCTGCGAGACGCTGAAGCTGTTTCAGCGGAGCCTTCGATTATGCACTGTTTTTTCAAACCGCGTCAACTTCGAAGGAAGTTTTTTTCGACCCCTTCTTGCCGCAGCCCCTTCAGGACCACCGCTTGAAACACCCTTGCGAGCGTTGTCAGCCGAGCCCACGAGTATATGCCAAATTCGGGGCGCTGCAAGACTTCAGTGAACAAAATCACCGCTGAAGCCCTTTCGCCCGGGCCAGCGCTTCGCGCTGGCCCGGGCGAAGAAGGGGCTCCTCCGATAATCCGTGCCACATGGCACTCATCACACTCCTCGACGCCCAACTCGCGTTCGGTCACGTCCCGCTGCTCGATCATGCGGACTTCTCTCTTCTTGAATCCGAACGCATCGGCCTGATCGGCCGCAATGGCGCGGGCAAGTCTTCGCTGCTCAAGATACTGGGGGGCCTGGAGAAGACAGACGATGGCACCCTGCAGCTTCAACAGAACCTGCGCGTGGCCTATGTTGCGCAGGAGCCCCTGCTCGATATGGATGCGGATGTATTCACCGCCGCCAGCGAAGGCCTGGGGAGCGTCATCGCCGTGCGGGACCTCTATCTCTCCGGTGCGGAGGGACTGGACCTGGACGCCCTCCAGTCCCAGATCGAAGCCTTCGACGCCTGGAACTGGGAGCAGCGCGTCGAAGAGACGCTGCATCGCCTCCACCTGGACCGCAACGCCCGTGTCGGCTCCCTCTCTGGCGGTACCCGCAAGCGTGTCGCCCTGGCCCAGGCCCTGGTGGCCGCTCCAGATGTCCTTCTATTGGACGAGCCCACCAACCACCTGGACCTCGATTCGATCGAATGGCTCGAACAGCTGCTGATCGACTTCAAGGGCAGCGTCGTCACCGTCACCCATGACCGCAGCTTCCTGAACCGCGTCGCCACCCGCATCGTAGAGCTGGACCGGGGCAAGCTGGGCTCCTACCCCGGCAACTTCGAGCAGTACCTATTACAGAAGGAAGAGCAGCTCGCCCAGGAGGCCGTCATCAGCGCCAAGGCCGACAAGCTGCTCGCCCAGGAAGAAATCTGGATCCGCAAGGGCGTGGAAGCCCGCCGCACCCGCAGCCAGAGCCGCATCACCCGCCTGCAGGAACTGCGCGCCAGCCGCGCGGCCCGCCGGGAGGTGCAAGGCAGCGTCAACATGGATGTGGCCTCGGGCCAGTCCAGCGGCAAGATCGTGGCCGAACTCACCTCGGCGACCAAGTCCTTCGGCGAGAAGACCGTCATCCGCAACTTCACCGGCACCATCCTGCGTGGCGACAAGGTCGGCCTGCTGGGCCCCAACGGCGCGGGCAAGACCACGCTGCTGAAGCTGATCCTGGGCGAGCTCGAGCCCGACAGCGGAAAAATCCGCCGCGGCACCAACCTCCAGGTGGCGTACTTCGACCAGATGCGCGACAAGCTCGACCTCGACGCCACGCTGGAAGACTTCATCAGTCCCGGCAGCGAGTGGATCGAGATCGGCAGCCAGCGCAAGCACGTGAAGAGCTATCTCTCCGACTTCCTCTTCTCCCCCGCGCGCGCCAACTCCCCCGTGCGGTCGCTCAGTGGCGGCGAGCGCAACCGCCTGCTGCTGGCCCGCCTGTTCGCCCGCCCCGCCAACGTGCTGGTGCTCGACGAGCCGACCAACGATCTCGACATCGACACGCTGGAGCTGCTCGAAAACCTGCTGCAGGACTACGACGGCACGGTGTTCCTGGTCAGCCACGACCGGACCTTCCTCGACAACGTGGTGACCAGCACCATCGCCTTCGAGGGCGACGGCCACTGGCGCGAATACGAAGGCAGCGTGCAGGACTGGTTGATACAGTCGAAGCGCGCGCGCGAAATCGCCGAGCAACGCCTGGCCGCCTCCCCCGCACCGGCTCCCGCCCCCGCGCCGGCACCGGCCGCCCCCCGCGCAGCGGCAACGCCCCGCAAGAAGCTCTCCTATAAAGAGCAGCGCGAGCTGGATGCCCTGCCCGCGCAGATCGAAGCCCTCGAGGCCGAACAGAAGCGCATCACCGAGATGCTCGAGCTCGACGGTGGCGCCATCTACGCCGCCGACGCCTCGCGCGCAGCAGAACTGAGCGAACGCCACGCCAGGATCGACGACGAATTGCTCACCGCCATGGAACGGCAGGAAGAACTGGGCACTGCGCGTTAACACTCACCCAAGTCGTCCATCCGTCCGACGCCCCGCAGGCGGCGACTAGGCTATATATGCGGCACCCACCCCCAGCCCCGGGAAACGCCGCATGCCTTCACTCTTCACGCGCCTCTGTCGATATGTCGTGCTCGCCACGGCACTGGTGCTGGGCGCCTGCGCGCAATTGCCGCAAGACGTCGACCGCCCTGTGTCGACGGCCCTGGCGTCCCCGAACGACACGTCGCTGGCGGCCCTGGTCCGCGAGCGCCGGCAGGCCGAGAAGGCCCGCTTCGAATCGGGCTTCCTGCTGCTCGGTGGTCCGCAGGCTGCGTACGGCAGCCGGCTCGCGCTGATCGAAGGCGCACAGAAGACGCTGGACCTTCAGTACTACGCCATCCACGCCGATGCGAGCACCGGCCGCCTGCTGCGCGGGCTCCGGGCGGCTGCCGAACGCGGCGTGCGGGTGCGCATCCTGCTCGACGACTTCCACAGCGCCGGCCGCGACGCCCTGGTGCTGGGCCTGGCCTTCATTCCCAACATCGAAATGCGCCTCTTCAACCCGCTCGCGGGTTCGCGCGGCTCCACCTTCAGCCGGATCTTCAGTTCGATCGGCGACGCCTCCCGCATCCAGCAGCGGATGCACAACAAGCTGTTCCTGGCCGACAACGCGTTCGGTGTGACGGGCGGCCGCAACCTCGGCGACGCCTATTTCGGCAATGCGACCACCGGCAACTTCGTCGACGTGGACGTGCTCGCGGCGGGCCCGATCGTGCAGGACCTGTCACGCAGCTTCGACAGCTACTGGAACAACGAGCGCGCGTATCCGGTGCAATCGCTGATCTCGCGCGAAGAGTTCCAGGAAATCCGCGAGCGCGCCCGGAAGGCCGACCGGGATTTGGCCGACGAAGCGGCCCAGGCGCAGAACCGTCCGAAGCCGCCCGCCGGCGAGCCCCGGCCCGATAAAAAAGCCCCCACCCCGGAGCAACACGCCCGCGCATGGGACGAGAAGCCCCTCGATCTGCGCACCGCCACTTTCGTCTGGGCGCCGGCCGTGATGCTGGCCGACCAGCCCGGCAAGATTCCGGCGGACACCGGTCCCGGCGCGACGCGCGACCCGGGCCTCGTGGTGAGCCAGCCCGGCGATCCGGCGCGCACCTCACCCGGCGCGGCATCGCTGGAAGCAGCATCCGATCTGGCCGCCAGCGGCGACACCGTGGTCGAAGGCCTGCTGCAGCTGATCGGTCAGGCGCGCTCCGACCTGCTCATCATCTCGCCCTACTTCGTGCCCGGTCCGGACATGAAGCAGGCCTTTGCCGCGGCCCGCGCCCGGAACGTGCGCATCCGGGTGCTGACCAACTCGCTGGCGTCGAACGACGCACCGGTGGCGCACGTGGGCTACGCGCGCCACCGGGAGGATCTGCTCAAGATGGGCGTCGAACTCTACGAGCTGCGCAGCGAACAGGCCCGCTTCGGCAATGTCTTCGGCTCCTCGGGCGGCAGCGGCCCCTCTGGTGAATCTCGCGCAATGCTGCACTCCAAGGTGCTGGTGATGGACGGGCTGCTGCTGGTGGTCGGCTCGATGAACCTCGACCTGCGTTCGCAACTGCAGAACACCGAGATCGCACTGCTGATCCGCAGCAACGAACTCTCGCGCGTGGCTGCCGAGCAGATCGAACGCGGAATGCGCGAACGCGCCTGGCACGTCGAACAAGCCGATGGCGCGCTGGTGTGGCACGCCCCTGAAGGCAGCGGCCTGCAGGACACGACCACCGAACCCGACGCCAGCGCCACGCTGCGGCTGCTGCTCAGGCTCTTCGGCCCGCTGGCGCCGGACCAGCTGCTGTAGCCGGCCCGGTCAGTGCTTGTGCTGGTGGGCCGCCCCGCCGGCATCGGCACCTTCGGGCGCGCCCACGGGCAGCTTCAGCTCCAGCGCGGTCTTGACGCCCTTCGCGTCTTCGAACTTCAGTGTCATCGGCACGGTCGTTCCTTTGGCCAGCGGCCCCTTCAGGTCCATCATCATCACGTGGTAGCCGCCGGGCTTGAGCTCGACGGTCTGGCCCGCGGGCAGATCGAGGCCACCCGTCAGCTCGCGCATCTTCATGGTGTCGCCTTCCATCTTCATCTCGTGCACCTCGGCCACGCCGGCGGCGGGCGTCGAGATGCCGACCAGCTTCGTGCCCGTGGGCGCGGCGAGCTTCATGAAGGCGCCCGTGCCGCTCTGGCCCGGCACCGACGGGCGCACCCAGCCGTCGCGCACATCGACCGTGGCCACGCCCTGCGCCACCACCTCGAGCTTCGCGGCCGGGCTCTTCAGCCCCGCGGTCGAATTGCCCGACGCCGGCACCTCGGCCCAGTCGACGCTGCCCACGTCGCAGGTCTGCAGCACCTTGAACCACAACGGGCCCGGGGTGCCCGGCACCTTGCCGCGCAGCACGAACTCCGTGCGTTCGCTGCCGGGCAGCGCGTCCTGCGGCGTCTCGGCGGTCCAGCGCACTTCGCCGTCGCCGGTGCTCTTCTGCACGTCGAGCTTCCAGCCCTTGCGCGCCTGGGCGTCGCTCAGCACGAAGCCCTTGGGCAGGCGCACGGCGAGGCCGGTGGTGGCCTTGGCGCCTTCGCAGGCATGGCCGACGCGGAAGGCGGCGTTGTAGTCGCTGCCGACCGTGGCGCCGCCGGGCGGCAGGGTGACGTGCGCCAGGGTGGCGGCCGCACCGGTCAGCATGGCGCAGGCAGCAACGGTCTTGATCGTGAATGTGGAGGCGTTCATGTCGGCTTGTCCTTGCAGATGAATGAAAGAGTCAAAGGTCGAACTTGAGTTCGGCCACGTAGGTGCGTTGCGGGTACGGGTGGAAAGCCCAGTACTTGTTGTTGTTCAGGTTGTCGATGCCGACGGCCGCGCTCCACTGCCGGTCTATCCGGTAGCGGATGCGCGCGTCGACCACGAAGAACTTCGAGAAGCCCATGTATGCGAACCCGTTGGGGTCGCTGTTGTCGAGCGTGCCGTACTGCCTGCCGCTGTAGCGCATGCCGACGGTGTAGCTCCACTTCGCATCCGGCCGGTACGTGGCGAGCAGCGCTGCGCGCACCTTGGGCACGCGCGGCTGTTCGTGGCCGACGCTGGCGGGGAAGCCGCTGTTGGCCGTGATCTTCGAGTTCGTCAGCGTGAGGCTGCCGCTCAAGTCGAGGCCCTTGACGCCCACGTCGGTCGCGTTCAACGCCACCTCGAGCCCGCGGGTGCGGATGGCATCGACGTTCTGCACCGTGCTCACGAGGTTGTTCAGCGCCTGGGTGTAGAGCGCATCCTTCGTGTTCTCGAAGAACAGCGTGGTGCGCAGCACGCCGTCGAGCCCCCAGCCGTTGAGGTCCCGCTCGGCGCTGAGCTCGGTGGTCCACGAGCGTTCGGGGCGCAGGTTCGGGTTGGTGTTGACGATGCGGTTGCCGTCGATCGAGCCCTGGTAGAGCTCGCTCACCGTCGGCATGCGCACCGCGCGGCCGGTCGAGGCCTTGAAGAGCCAGTCCGGCGTGGCCTGCCACGCGATGGCGGCCTTGGGCGAGTCGTAGCTGTTCTTGCGCGGCGCGAAGTCGAGCTGCTTCGTCGCATTGCCGAGCTGGCCGCCCCAGGCCTGCCAGCGCTCGTGGCGCAGGCCCAGCGTGGTCTTCCAGTCCTTGGCGAAGCGCCAGGTGTCCTGCACGTAGAGCGACTGCAGACGGGTGTTGCCGTTGAAGGCGGAGAACGGCGTCACGGCCGGCCCGTGGATCCAGTCGAGCGTGTTGCCGACGCTGGTGCGCAGGCGCGCCGCGTCCTGCTGGAGGCCGAAGTCGACCACGTGCGCGCCCACGCCCTCGGCCGAGCCGGTGGGGCGCCAGGTGCCTGCCGCCTTGAAGGTGTTCCAGCCCGAGCCGCCCATGTCGGTGGTGCGCCCGGGGCCGCCGCTGAAGGCGCCGGGCAGGGGCGTGGTCGGCGTGCGCGAGGTGTCGCGCGAATAGTCGAACAGGCTCGCGGCCACCTCCCAGTCGAACACGCCGCCGGTGTGGCTCTTCACCGAGAGGCCGTGCATGTAGTGCGTGAGCGCGGTCTCGGTCGGCGCCAGCGCGGCGCTCGGCGCGTCGAGGTTGTAGGTGCGCCCGGCGATGTTGACCCGCCCTGAATACACCGGCTGCCCGAAGGCATTGCGCAGGTAGGTGTCGACGCCGCCGTGCGTGGTGTTGTTCCAGGCGCCCAGCGTGTAGGTCGCACGGATGGTGGGCGAGAAGTCGTAGGCCACCTTGAGCTTGGCCTGTTCCTGCGTGGTGTCGTAGAGGGTCGCGCCACCGACCAGCCACCAGGGCTGGTTCGACGGATTCAGCCCCGGCACTGCGCCGGTGACCGGGGTGCCGGCATTGCCCACGGTGCCGGCGCTCACGAGCCGGTTGCCGAACACCAGCGCCTGCCCCTTGCTGTGGGTGCGCGAGGCACTGAGCCACCACGACCAGTCGCCGCTGCGGCTGCCCAGCGACAGGTCGAGCTGCTGGCCCGCGGGCGACGAACGGCTGCCGTAGAGATCGAAGTTCGAGGCAAAGCCGCTGAGCTTGACGTGCGCCTCCAGCTGCGTGGGCATGCGCGTCACGTAGTCGACCACCGCGCCGACCGAGTTGCCCGGGTAGGCGGCCGAGAACGGACCGTAGAGCACATCGACCCGTTCGATCTCTTCCGGCGACACCATGCCCCAGCGCGGCGCGTAGGTGGCGCCATTGCCCAGCGGGTTCGACAGCATGATGCCGTCGGCATAGACCATGGAGCGTGCGCTGTTGCCCGTGCCCGAGGCGCGGGTGGCGAGCACCGCATGGTTGAAGTCGCCGATGTAGCGCTTGCGCACGACGAGGCTCGGCAGGTACTTGAGCGCGTCTTCGGCATCGGTCGCGTTGACCGTGTCGACGATCTGCTCGTGCGTCACGCCCTCGATGGTGGTCGGTATCTGCGCCGGCAGCGAGGTCGGCCGGCCGCCGGTCACGATGACGGGGCTCAGCGTGCGGCCGCTGCCGCCTTCAGGCGGATCGCTGGCCGGCTGCTGCGCCCACGCGGGCGCACCGAGAGGCAATGCCATGGCGATCGCCAAGGCGCGGGAATTCTTTTTCATTGGGCACCTGCTCCACGAACTTCAAGCCGGACAGACCGCAGGCGTCCTTCGATCGGACGCACGCAGCCATGGGTTTTGACAGTTTCAGGAGAAGGTCGGCGGCCCGCGCGCCGGCAACGGCGCCGCGGTGGCCGCGGCAAGGCGCGCAGCGGGAATGGGCTGGACCACGCGGCCCAGCGGCAGGGGAAGGTCGAAAGAAGCCGCTGCCACGGCCGGCGGCGGTGCGCCGGTCAGCACGCACAGCGGGCAGTCCAGGTGCGAGGCGCCGATTTCCTGCGCGCCGTCTTCGGTGTGCACCACCGCCTTGATGGAGCCGGCGCTGGAGCACACCAGCTCCATCGCCTGCGGATGCACGATGGGCGAGGCCACCGCCACGCCCAGCGACAGCACGAACCACAGCAGCACCCAGCGGCCGATGTGGCCGAGGAGGCGGGTGTGGGAGCGCAGCAGGTGCATGGCGGTCGCAATTATCTGCGCACTTTGCCTTTGGGAGCTGGCGCTTTGGAGCCCTTCTGGGCCGGCGCGGCCTTCGCCGATTTCCCGCCTTTCGCGGCCTGCACGCCCTTCTGCCCCTTGGCGGCCTTGCCGCCGCGCACGGCCTTGCGGGCCGGCTCGGGCGCGGAGAGCGCCGGCATCGGCTGCGCTGTCTGCGCCTGCGCGTTCGTCAGCACCGGCGTCACCACGAAACCGCGCGACGCCATCAGCGTGGGCAGTCCCTGCGGGCCGATCATGTGCAGCGCGCCGACCGCGGCGAACACGCCCTTGCCGCCCGCATGCAGGCGTTCGATGCCGTCGGCCAGCCCCGGATTGCGGTCGTCGAGCAGGCGCTTCATCAGCCGCTGCTCGGCGGGCGTGCGAAGACAATCGCACCATTCGGAATAACGGGCCAGTTTGTCGGCGTCGCTGCGCGCCCAGACATCGGCCAGCGCCTTCATCTGCCCGCGCAGCTTGCCCGACTCCAGTTCGTCGAGCGCCGCGTCGATCTGCTCGGCCTCTTCCGTTTCGGACCCGCCGGTCAGCGCCTGCAGCTGGTCGGCCGCGTTCTCGAGCGAGAAGATCGGCTTGTTGCTGTTGCGTGCGGACACCGCCATCGTCTCGTCGACGCCGAATTCCGGGTACAGCCCATCAGCGCGCGCCACCAGGCCGGCCAGCGCCGTGACCTGCAGGATGGGCTGCAGTCTTGCCATCGCGCCGGGCGGCACGCAGGCCTCGGTGTTCTGGCGCTCCAGCCGGCGCGCGCGTTCACCACTGAGCACACGCGCCAGCAGGGCCGGATCGGCCGGTTGGCCCATGGCCCGGACGGTTGCCTCGTCGCGCAGGTCGATTTCCAGCGCAAGCGTGTCGCTCAGGGCCAGCGCCTTCTGCACGGTGGGGCCGGGCCGGACCCATTCGGCCCGGCCGATATGGATGGTTCCGTAGAGCCACGAGGTGCGTCCGTCGCGCTCGATGCGCCACAGCAGGCCGCGGTCGACGCCGTTGCGCAGGCCGGCGCCCGGCTTCTCGAGGCTCGCGATGGCCGAAGGCGGGCAGGCGGCATGCGCCGCGACCGCAAGAAACGCACAACAGGCGCCCGCCAGGACCCGGCCCGGCAGACGCTTCACAGGGCGCAGGGGCGCCAACCCATCGAAATTGCGCTTCAGCGCAGCAAGGATCCGGAGTATCCGCAAGGCCTGCTCCATGATGAAAGAAAGTCCGGCATTCTCACAGCACCGCTGCCCATAATCCGAAACCATGCAGAGCATCTTCCATCTTGCCTTCCACGTTCGCGACCTCGACGGCGCCCGCCGCTTCTACGGCGACGTGCTCGGCTGCGCCGAAGGCCGCAGCACCGACACCTGGGTCGATTTCGACTTCTTCGGCCACCAGATTTCGCTCCACCTCGGCGAGCCCTTCGCCACCGCCCGCACCGGCCGCGTCGGCGACGTGATGGTGCCGATGCCCCACTTCGGCCTTGCGCTGGCCCTGCCCGACTGGCAGGCGCTCGCCAGGAGACTCGAAGCCGCCGGCACGGACTTCGTGCTCAAGCCCCAGGTGCGCTTCGAAGGCCAGCCGGGCGAGCAATGGACCATGTTCTTCAGCGACCCGTTCGGCAATCCGATCGAGGTCAAGGGCTTCCGTTCCCTCGACACGCTCTACGATAAGTGAGCCAGCGCCGGGCCGCCCCAAGTCAAGCTGCTGGCGACGGAACCATGACTGCCCCCAGGCTGCGCGCATTTCATACCGCTTCTCCCTCCCCCGGCGAGAGGCGACACCGGAAGCCCGGCAGGGCCGGTTCCTCGGCGTTTCGCGTCTTTGCCGCAGCGCTTGCTTCCTTGTTCTTCGCCGGCGCGGCCCACGCGGTGCAGGACTGCGAGCTCAACGGCCGCAGCGTGAGCCCATCCGACGGCAGCACCACGGCCGGCAAGACCGGTCTGATGCGCTGCAAGGACCACGCGACCGGCGAAATCCAGCGCGAACAGCAGGTGCAGAACGGCGTCTTCATGGGCCTGGTGCGCTTCTACGAGAAAGGCAAGCTCGCCAGGGAGCACACCCTCAACGCCAAGGGCAACATGCAGGGCCGCGCACGCGAGTTCTCGCCCGCTGGCCAGGTGCTGCGCGAGGCCACCTACGACGACGGCCAGGAGCGAGGGCTGGTGCGCAGCTTCTACCCCAATGGCCAGCTGCGGCGCGCCACCTTCCACCCCGACACCGGCTCCGGCACCGAGCGCGCCTTCGTCGAGTTCACCGAGCGCGGCCAGATGTCGATGCTGCGCTGCGGCGAGGCGCCCGTGCTGGCACCGGCGGCCGACGATGCCAAGCTGTGCGGCTTCGTGGGCGGGCCGTCGCAAGTCGATCTGTTCGATGCGCGCGGCACGCTGCGCTCGCGGGTTTCCTACGTGTCGGGCAAGCGCGTGCGCAGCCAGGAGTTCTACGACAACGGCAAGCCCTCGACGCTGGACGAGACCACGGGCAACCAGCGCATCGAACGCAGCTTTTCGTCCGAAGGCATCAAGCGCCGCGAGACCGCGTGGCTGCTGGTCGAGCGCACCGCGATCCGGCAGCGCGAGCAGGAGTTCTCCGAAAAGGGAACGCTGGTGCGCGATCAGCGCTGGAATCCCGCGGGCGAGCCGCTCCGCGACGACAGCTACTACCTCAACGGCCAGCCGCGCAGCAAGGCCGTGTACAGCGGCTCCGGCAATGCGCGCACGGTCGAGGTCACCGAGTTCTACGACAGCGGCCAACGCGCCGCGCACGGCCGCTACCTCGCGCCGGGCCGCAACCGGCAGGTGCCGGTGGGCACGCACCAGCGCTTCAGCGAAAAGGGCACGCTGCTGGCCGAATCGAGCTTCGATGCCAAGGGCCGCATCACACGCGAGCGCACCTGGGACGAGAACGGCGAGCTGCAGCGCGACGACGAAGTCTTCGAAGACGGCTCGCGCAAGGCATACACCCAGTAGGCGACGCCTTGGGCGGACGTCAGTCCAGCTTGATTCCAGCCTGCTTGATGATCGGACCCCAGCGCTTCGACTCGGCGCGCGACAGTGCCGCGAACTGCGCCGGCGTGCCGGGCATCGCCTCCATGCCGAAATCGTCGAAGCGCTTCTGGACCGCCGGGGTGCCGAAGGCCTTGTTGAGGTCGCCGTTGAGCTTGTTCACCACCGCGGGCGGCAGGCCGGCCGGGCCGAGGATGCCCTGGAACGCGAACACCTCGGTGTTGGGCACGCCCACTTCGGCCAGCGTCGGCACATTGGGCAGCGCCTTGCTGCGCGCACCCGAACCGATGGCCAGCACGCGCACCTTGTTGCCCTGCATGATCGGCAGGCCGGAGGCCAGGTCGAGGAACATGCAGGGCACCTGCCCGCCCATCACGTCGGCCATCGCGGGCGCCGCGCCGCGGTACGGAATGTGGGTGATGAAGGTGCCGGTGCGCACCTTGAACATTTCCATCGCCAGGTGGTGCGGCGAGCCGTTGCCCGGCGAGGCGTAGTTGACCTTGCCCGGGTTGGCCTTCACGTAGGCCAGGAACTCCTTGAAGTTCTTCGCCGGGAAGTCCGGGTGCACCACCAGCGCGAGCGGGAACTTGCCGATGGCGCCGATGTAGGTGAAGTCTTTCTCGGGGCTGAACGGCAGCTTGCTGAACAGGTGCTCGTTGAAGGCCAGCACGGCGTTGTCGGCCGAGAGGATGCTGTAGCCGTCGGGCTTGCTCTTGGCGACCAGGTCGGCGCCGATGTTGGTCGAAGCACCGGGACGGTTGTCGACCACGATCTGCTGCCCCAGGGTCTGGCGCATGGCCTCGGCCAGCACGCGCGCGATCACGTCGGTGCCGCCGCCAGCCGGGTACGGCACCACCCACTTGATGAGTTGCGCGGGGTAGTCCTGCGCACGGGCGAAGGGCGCGGCGGCCACGGCGGCACCGGATGCGAGCGTGGCGAGAAGGGTGCGGCGATCCATGGATCAGTCTCCTGTTTGTAGTGGTTCGGTGGCGGACAGCGATGGTACGGGCAGCGCGCGCAGTGCGTCGGCGAGCGCGGCACGGCAGCGCGCCTCGTCGCCGACCTGCTCGAACAGCAGCAGCGCGAGCCGCGCGAGGAACAGCGATTCGCGTTCGGCGCCCGCCTCGCTGATGGCGCGCGCGCATTCGGCGTAGAGCCGGTCGCGCACGTCGGGGTGGAGGAGAGGCGGGGTGTTGCTCATGCGGCGACAGGCTCCAGGGAAACAGCGGCGCGGGCCAATGCACCTTGCAGTGCGCCGGGCGGCAGGCGGTGCCAGCGCGCGGCCACATGGCCATCGGGGCGCAGCAGGTAGACGGCGCCGTCGCGTGCACCGAGCGCCTCGAAGACAGCGGCGTTCGCATGCGCATCGGCGCCCTCGATGCCCGGGGCGGCGATGGTGCGAACGGCGAAGGGCAGGACGCCCCGCTGCGCCTGCGCCACCTCGTCTTCGGGCAGGGGGGCCGCATCGGCCTCGGGCCGCAACACCAGCAGCGTGAAGACCGGCGCGATCCAGTCGGTGAGATGGCCCCGTTCGAGCGGCTGCTCGGGCATCACTTCGCCCGGCAGCGGCCCGGCCGGCAACGCGTCGCTCGCGCTCGACAGCGCCGACTCCGCATAGCGCACCGCCTGCGTCTGCCGCGGATTGATGAGCTGCGCGATGCCGCGATGCGCCTCCGACAACGACAGCGCGGCTTCGCGCAGCAGGTCGAAGCCGCGCGAGGGCGGCGACATGAACTCGGTGCTGCGCATCGCGTTCTCGGCATTGACGTGGAAGGCCGAGATGCGTTCCTGCGAGTACGAATCGAGCAGCGCCGCATCCGACACGCCGCGCGCGACCAGCGCCAGCTTCCAGGCGAGGTTGTCCGCATCGTCGAAGCCCGAGTTGAGCCCGCGCACGCCGAAGATCGGCATCGCATGCGCCGCATTGCCCGCGAACACCACGCGGCCATGCCGGTAGCGCTCGAGCGTCATCGCACCCGCGCGGTAGACCGAGGTCCACACCGTCTTCCACGGCAGATGGCCTTCGCCGATGGCATCGAGATGGCGCTGCACGAACTCGGCCACGGCCGCGGGCTGCAGTGCTTCTTCGGTGCTCTGGCCCGCGCGCAGCTGGTAGTCGATGCGCCAGATGTCGTCGGGTTGGCGGTGCATCAGCACGGTCGAGCCCGGATTCCACGGCGGATCGAACCACGCGCGGCGCTCGGTCGGATGGCCGCTGTGCAGCTCGATGTCGATGATCACGTAGCGGCCTTCGTAGCCCGTGCCCTCGAGCGCGAGCCCCATCGCCTTGCGCACGAAGCTCTGGCCGCCGTCGCACGCGGCGAGCCATTGGCCTTGCAGGCGGTAGCGGCCCTCGGCATTGCGCACGTCGAGCGTCACGCCTTCCTCGTCTTGCGCGATGCCGGTGAGTTCGGTGCCCCAGCGGATCTCGATGAGCCCCGGCGTGGCCTCGTTGCGGCGGAAGATCTCTTCCAGCAGGTAGTGCTCGGCGTAGTACTGCTCGAGGTTGATCATCGGCGGCAGTTTTTGCTGCGCGTCGTGCGGCATCTCGAAGCGGAACACCTCGGCCGTCTTGTAGAAGCTGCGCCCGCCGGTCCACGGCAGGCCCTTGGCCATGAAGGCCGGCCGCACGCCGAGCCGCTCCATGATCTCCAGGCTGCGGCGCGAGATGCAGGCCGCGCGGCTGCCGACGCACACCGTGTCGTCGGCCTCGAGGATCACGCAGCGCACGCCGTGGTTCGCGAGCCCCAGCGCGAGCGCCATGCCGACCGGCCCGCCGCCCGCGATCACGACCGGATGGCGGCCGGGCTCGGTGCCGCCCTGCCCGAGCGGCGGCGTGCGGACCTCGTAGCGCGTGTAGTGGAAGGCGCCGACCGACGGCGGCAGTTCGGAAGCGCTCGCCATGGGCGGCACGGGGCCGCTTGCGGCATCGGCGGCGCGTGGGCCGGGTGCCGGCACGGCGGCCGCAGCGGAGGGGTTCGTCATGCAGCGGGATTGTCCCGATGTGCGGCATCGGCCACTGTCATAACTTTGTACGAAGTAATTACCCTTGCCTTACCTGCTTTCATGAGACGCTGGCGCATTCAACCCGCTGCGGACACCGCGCTGTCCGCAGCCATCGTCGGCGACGTGCTGGCGGGTGTCGGCACGCCGCACCTGGCGGCCAGTTGCCTCGCGGCCATGCACCGCGTGATGCCCGTGACCTTCTGCACCGTGTTTGCGGTCGACGCCACCGGCCGCATCGAGGCGGTGTCGGCCGCCAGCAGCTACGGCACCACGGCCGAACGCACCACCGAGCGCTATGTGGCGCAGCGCTTCGACCTGCTCGACCCCAACATGACCTGGCTCGCCACACGCAAGCTGCCCAAGCGCGCGCAGCTGTGGCTGGGCCACCAGCGCGCCGACGAGGTGGCCGACCCCGCCTATCGGGCCGCCTGCTACGGCGACGTGGGCATTCGCGAACGCGCGTCGGTGCTGCTGTTGACGCCCGCTGGCCAGCGCGTGGCGGTGAGCTTCTACCGAAGCCTGGCGCAGCCCGAATTCGGCGCCGGCGACTTCGCGGCGATCGAGCGCCACGCCACCTTGCTGGCCGACGCCACCATGGCCCATGGCCGCAGCGCCATGGCTGCGCGGGAAGCGGTGGCGCCGGCCTTCGCCTCCCGCCTGCTGACCTTGAGCCTGCGCGAGCGCGAGGTCATCGGCCATCTGATGGCCGGCAGCACCGCCAAGCAGGTGGCGCGCGCCGTCGGCATCGAGCTCACGACCGTGCGCACGCACCAGTACCGCGCCTTCCGGCGGCTCGGCATCCGCTCGCAGAAGGAACTGCTGCTGCGCGCGGCGGAGGACGCGTAGCGCCTACTTGGCGGCGTCCAGGCGCTTCTGCATGCGCGCCGAGCGCTCGGCCGATGGCGGGTGCGAACTCATGAGCGAGCTGCCGGTGCTGCCGCCGCTGAGCTTCGCCAGCTTGTCGAAGGCGCTGACCAGCCCCTTGCGCTCGAGCTTGCGCTCGGTGAGCAGGTCGAAGGAATAGTTGTCGGCCGCACTTTCGTTCGCTTGCGAGAACTGCGCGTTGATGAACTTCTCGCCCAGGTCGCCGGCCTGCGACTGCGACAGCTGGGCCGCGACACCGCCGGCAGCGCCGGCCAGTCCGCGCACGGCCGAGGCGGCGTAGGCGGTCTGCATGCGCGACTTCGAGTGGCCCAGCGCCACGTGGCCGATCTCGTGGCCGATCACGCCGCGCAGCTCGTCGTCGTTCATCAGGTCCATGAGGCCGCTGTAGACGCGAATGCAGCCGTTGGCCATGGCCCAGGCGTTCACGTCCTTGGTCATGTAGACCTTGTAGTTGGCCGTCTTGCCGTTCACGGTGGTGGGCATCTGCTTGATGACCTGGTTCAGGCGCGTGGTGTAGCGGCTGTTGGCGGGCGCGATCTGGTTCTTCTGGTCCATGGCGGTGCAGGACTGGTCGGACATCGTGGTGACCTCGCTGTCGCTCAGCGACATGGCCTTGAAGGCCGAACCGCCCGCCTGGGTGAGCGCGCCGGTGTCGGCGCTCTTCATGGTTTCGCAGCCGGCGAGGGCGAAGGCCGCAAGGGCGGCGGCGGCAATAGGCAAATAACGCATCGAAAACTCCCGTTCTTCTTGATATGAATGGCGGCCGCGGAAACACAGCCGCCGGACGCGCTGCCCGACGCGATGGAGACGCGTCACGGCAGCGGCAGGATCATAGCCATGGCGGGCAGGACGCCCGCGGCGCACGGGGCGGAGCGCGGCGCGGCCGCAGCGCCTTCAGTCTTCCGCGGCGTCCTCGGCCTGCGGCTTCACCAGCGACACCGGCGCCTCCTTCGGCCGCCCGCCCGTCGACACGACCTCCTGGTCGATCGCACCGAACAGCGAGCGCCCGTCCAGGCCCTTCATCTCGATGCGGATCGTGTCGCCGAATTTCATGAACTCGGTCACCGGCCCGCCGCCCTGGATGGTCTCGATGCAGCGCTTCTCGGCGATGCACGAGTAGCCCTTGGGCCAGTCCATGCCGCCGTTCTTCTCGACGCCCTTGTTGCTCACGGTGCCGCTGCCGACGATGCTGCCGGCGCGCACGTTGCGCGTCTTGGCGATGTGGGCGATGAGCTGGCCGAAGTGGAAGGTCATCTCCGGGCCGGCGTCGCACATGCCGACCTTGCGGCCGTTCCAGCTGCTTTGCAGCGTGAGGTGCACCCGGCCGTCCTGCCAGGCTTCGCCGATCTCGTCGAGCGTCACGGCCACGGGACTGAAGGCGGTGGCCGGCTTGCTCTGGAAGAAGCCGAAACCCTTGGCCAGCTCGGCCGGAATCAGGTTGCGCAGGCTCACGTCGTTGGCCAGCATCACGAGGCGGATGCCGTCGAGCGCCTGCTCGGGCGTGGCGCCCATGCGGATGTCGCCGGTGATGACCGCGATCTCGGCCTCGAAGTCGATGCCCATCGCTTCGCTGGGCACCACCACGTCGTCGGTCGGGCCGAGGAAGTCGTCGCTGCCGCCCTGGTACATGAGCGGGTCGGTGTAGAAGCTCTCGGGCACTTCGGCGTTGCGCGCCTTGCGCACCAGTTCGACGTGGTTCAGGTAGGCCGAGCCATCGGCCCACTGGTAGGCACGCGGCAGCGGCGCCATGCACTGGGCGGGGTCGAAGGGAAAGGAATGGCGCGCGCGGCCGGTGTTGACCGCGTCGTACAGGTCCTGCAGCTGCGGGCTCATGAAACCCCAGTCGTCCAGCACCTGCTGCAGCCGGCTGGCGATGCCGGTGGCGTAGTGGGCGAGCGTGAGGTCGCGCGAGACAACGACGAGCTGGCCGTCGCGCGAGCCGTCCTTCAGGGTGGCGAGTTTCATGATGCGGTGCGTGAGGAAGGACACGGCGCGGACACGGAGGCCGGGCGCCGCTCCCACTAAACTGGTTGAACGGGCGGCAGTGTACCGAGGTGGTCTTCCTGAACCTCCGCCCGTGCGCCCACTCCACACCTGATGCCGACGCTCGTCGCCCCTTCTCCGCTGTCCGTCGGCCTGCCCGGGCGTCCGTCCTGGCGGGTGCTGGCCGGGCTGACGCTGGCGGTGGCGCTGGTCCACCTGCTGGTGCTCGGGCTGGCGCCGACGGCCATCGGGCCGGAGCCCTCGCCGCTGGCGAACAAGTTCATCACCCGGACGATCGTGATTGCGCCGCCCGCGGCGGAAAAGCCCGCGGCGCCGGCTGCTGCCGCGCCAGCCGAGGCCAGGCCATCGCCGCCGGTCCAGCCCCGACGCCCGCGCGCGCCCTCGGTGCCCAAGCCGAAGCCGGTGCCCGAACCCGACGCCCATGCGCAACCCTCCGTGGAAATACCCGACCAGACAGCGCAGGCCGCTACCGATTCAGGAGCAACACCGCCCCATGCGGCCGCCAGCGCTGCGGCGGGCGCTGCAGCATCCCCCGGCGGCGGCGCAGGAAGCGGCACGGCAGCCGCCGGCGGCGGCGAAGCCTCGGGCACCATCGTCGGCAGCCAGGCGCTGCGGATTCCCGGGTCCGTCACGCTCGACTTCGCCGCCACCGGCCAGGACGGCGCCTCGCCGATGCAAGGCGTGTTCGGCGAGCTGGTCTGGCTGCAGGACGGCAGCCGCTACGACGCGCGGCTGACGCTCAAGCTGCTGTTCCGCACCATCCGCAGCCAGCACAGCACCGGCAAGATCGGCCCCTCGGGCATCGAGCCGGAGCGCTACTCCGAAAGCCGCAAGGCCGAGGTGGCTTCCCATTTCCTGCGCGACCAGGGGCAGATCCTGTTCAGCAACAACGCGCCCGGCGTGGCACTGATGGCGGGCGCACAGGACCGCCTGAGCGTCATGATGCAGCTCGGCGGGCTGCTGGCAGGCGACGCGGCCCGCTATCCGGCGGGCAGCCAGATTTCGGTCCAGACCGTGGGGCCGCGCGATGCCGGCGTCTGGGTCTTCGTGGTCGGCGAGGAAGAAAAAGTGGCCCTTCCCGCCGGCGAATACACGGTGCGCAAGCTCACCCGGAGCCCGCGGCGGGACTTCGACAGCAAACTGGAACTCTGGCTGGCCCCGGCGTACGGTTACCTGCCCGTGCGGATCAGGCAAACGGAGGCGAACGGCAATTTTGCTGACGCCCAATTGCGCAAACCCCTACCCGAAGGCCCCGCCAATTAGAGCAAAAAGCCTACTAAATAACCCGCGGACGACAACTGTTCTTGAAACTGGCGCGTTGATTGCTATCTAACCCTCATGAACGCCATCGACATCCTCACAGGGCCCGCAATGAACATGCTTTACGACTCGGATTCCTTCGTCGTCGTGCACGTGCAGCCAAATGAAGGCGACGAGCCCGCGAAGCCCAATGTGCCCGTGCTGGAACGCCACGGATTCGAAATCGTGGACAAGCGCTCGGGCAAGGAGGTCTACCTCGACGGTTCCTGGGCCGAACTGTTCCAGCAGCAGATTGCCGCCTGGCAGCTCAACACGCCCACGCAGGAAGAGGTCGAGGACACGCTCGAGGGCTATGCCGAACTGGCCCACACCCCGGTACTGGTCCACTGAGCCCGCCGGCTCGCCGGCAAGAGAAAGAAAGCGCCCTGCGGGGCGCTTTTTCATGGGCCGTCCGCTTTTCGGCGGTAGATCCATCGGAACATCGGCCCCACGATCAGCAGCACGGCCACCAGCCGGCACACCTGGAAGGCCGTCACGACCGGCACCCCGAGCTGCAACACCTTCGCCGTGATCGACATCTCGGCAATGCCGCCCGGCGAAGTGCTCAGGATCATCGTGGCCGGGTGGAGCCCGGTCGCCCAGGCCAGCAGCCACGCCACCCCGCCGCACAGCACCAGCATGCCGAAGGTGCCCAGCGCGACCGAGCCCAGCCAGCGCGGGGCCGTGTGCATGAACTCGCGGCTGAACCGCACGCCCAGGCTCACCGCGATCACGAGCTGCGCGGTATTCGACATCCAGGCCGGCACGGCGGACAGCGGCTGCCCGGCGATCGTGAAGCCCATCGCCACCAGCAGCGGGCCGATGAACCAGGGGTTGGTCCGGCCCAGCGCACGCATCGCCAGCCCGCCGGCACCCGTGGCCAGCGCCAGCAGCACCAGCCCGCCCCCATGCACTTCGCGCACGCCGGGCGGGTTGGTTTCGAGACCGTGCAACCCGCTCCACTGCATCGCGAACGGGATCGTGACCGTCACCACCACCAGCCGCAGGCTGTGCGCCGCCGCCACCAGGTCGGTGCGCGCGCCGGCCGATTCGGCCAGCAGCGTCATCTCCGACGCACCGCCGATGGCGCCCGCGAAGTAAGTCGTGGCTCTCATCGATTTCGCCGGCACGTGCGGCATCCGCGCGGCGTGCAGCCCGTGCAGCCAGCGCCCGAAGCCCCAGCCGAGCAGCAGCGCCCAGGCGATGGCCAGCGCAATCGCCCACCAGACGCCGGCCACCAGCGACACCACCTGCGGCGTGAAGTAGAGCCCGAGCGCGGTGCCGATGGTCCACTGCCCCGCGTTGCGCAGCGGCGTGTGGCTGGCGGTGGGCACACCGGCGATCGAGGCGAGCGACACCGCCAGCAGCGGGCCGATCATCCAGGGAAGGGGCGTGTGCAGCGCCAGGCAGGCGCCCGCCGCGGCAAGTGCGAGCAGCAGCGTGCCCAGCACGCGGGCAAGAAAGCGGAAAGACACGGACAGGGAAAAGCGCAAATGGATGGCACGGCGCGGAGACGCCGTGGGCATAGTATGGCGCGATGCTCTTCCGACGCTGGCCCGCACGGGCTTCCCGCTTTCTGCTGGCGCTGCCCGCCGCCGCCGTGTTCGCCGGCTGCGCGGCGCTTTCTTCCGCCAGCGCCGATGCGCCCGTTGCGCGCCGTGTCGCGGCGCTGCTGCCGGTGGACGCCCTGCTGCTGGGCGAGCAACACGATGCCCCCGAGCACCAGGCGATCGAGCGCGAAACCGTCGAGGCGCTGGTCGCGCGCGGCCAGCTGGCCGCGCTGGCGCTCGAAATGGCCGAGGAAGGCCGCAGCACCGCCCAGGTCGGCACCGCCGCGAGCGAGGCCCAGGTGCAGGCCGCCCTCGACTGGAGCGACAAGGCCTGGCCCTGGCGCAGCTACGGCCCCACCGTGATGGCCGCCGTGCGTGCCGGGGTGCCGGTGATCGGTGCCAACCTGCCGCGTGCGCGGATGAAGAATGCGATGGCCGACGTGTCGCTCGACGCGCAGCTCAACGGCGAGGCCTACACCGTGCAGCAGGACGCGGTGCGCGAGGGCCACTGCAAGCTGCTGCCCGAGTCGCAGATCATTCCGATGACGCGCATCCAGGTGGGCCGCGACCGCGCCATGGCGCAGACCATCGTCAAGGCACGGCAGCCTGGCAAGACGGTGCTGCTGATCAGCGGCGCAGGCCACGCCACCAAGCTGCTCGGCGTGCCGCAGCACCTGCCGACCGACGTGTCGGTCAAGGCCCTGCGGCTGCAGGCGGGTGGATCGGACGAGGACGACGACAAGGCGGCCTATGACGCCACCTGGCGCACGCCCGCGCTGCCGGCCGTCGACTATTGCGCCAGCGTGGTCAGGCGAACTTCCTGATCGAATCCGCCAGCGTATTGACCAGCGTGTCGATGTGCGACTTCTCCACGATGTACGGCGGCGCGATCACCAGCACATCGCCCGCGGGCCGCACCAGCGCGCCGTTGTGGAAGCAGTCCAGGAAGATGTCGTAGGCGCGCTTGCCCGGCGCGCCCGCGATGGGCGCGAGCTCCACCGCCGCGGCAAGGCCGAGGCTGCGGATGCTGATCACGTTCGGCAGGCCCTTGAAGGCGCTGTGGAACGCGTCGCCCAGCACCTTGCCCATTTCGCCGGCGCGCGCGAACAGGTTTTCTTCCTTGAACAGATCGAGCGTGGCAATGGCCGCGGCGCAGGCCACCGGGTGGCCCGAATACGTGTAGCCATGGAAGAACTCGACCACGTGCTCGGGCGCGTCGGTCTTCATCATCGCGTCGTAGAGCTTGTCGCGGCAGATCACGCCGCCCAGCGGAATCACACCGTTGGTCACGCACTTGGCGAAGTTCAGCATGTCGGGCACCACGCCGAAGTAGTCCGACGCGAAGTTGGTGCCCATGCGGCCGAAGCCGGTGATGACCTCGTCGAAGATCAAGAGGATGCCGTGCTTGTCGCAGATCTCGCGCAGGCGCTTCAGGTAGCCCTTGGGCGGGAGGTACCAGCCGGCCGAACCGGCCACCGGCTCGACGATGATCGCGGCCACGTTGCTCGGGTCGTGCAGCGGCAGGATGCGGGTCTCGAGTTCGACCAGCGGGTCTTCGGCCCACACCGGCTCCTCGTTGTGGATGTAGGCATGGTTCACCGGGTCGTGAATGAAGCGCATGTGGTCCACGCGCGGCAAGAAGGCCGAGCCGAACACCTTGCGGTTGCCCGGAATGCCGCCCACCGACATGCCGCCGAAGCCCACGCCGTGGTAGCCCTTCTCGCGGCCGATGAACACGTTGCGGTGGCCCTCGCCGCGCGCGCGGTGGTAGGCCAGCGCCACCTTCATCGAGGTGTCGGCCGCTTCCGACCCCGAATTGCAGAACAGCACCTTGTTGAGGTCGCCCGGCGCCAGCGAGGCGATCATCTCGGCCGCCTTGAAGGCCTTGTCGTTGCTGACCTGGAAGGCGGTGGCGTAGTCGAGCGTGTCGAGCTGCTTCTTGATCGCCTCGTTGATCGGCCTGCGGTTGTGGCCCGCGCCCACGCACCAGAGCGAGGAGATGCCGTCGATCACCTTCTTGCCGTCGTGCGTGGTGAACGCCATGCCGTCGGCCGCCACGAAGACACGCGGGTCTTTCCTGAAATGGCGGTTGGGGGTGAAGGGCAACCACTGGTTGTCCATGTTGAAGTCCTGATAAGCCATGGGTTGCTCCTGCTTAACGCGCACCAAAAAACGGCATTCTGGCACCCCTGCGACAATCATGCCCCTGATGACGACCACTACGCCCGCCTACATCCTGAACCTCTCCTGCCCCGACCGTACGGGCATCGTGCACGCCGTGTCGGGCTTCCTGCTCGAGCGCGGCGGCAACATCGAAGAGGCCGCCCAGTACAACGACCACGACACCGGTCTGTTCTTCATGCGCGTTCGCTTCGCCTGCAGCGACCACGGCGAAGCCGCCTTGCGCGAGCAACTGACGAGCTTTGCCGCCGGTTTCGGCATGACGCTGCAGCTGCACGCCGCCGCCGACCCGATGAAGACGGTGATCCTGGTCAGCAAGGAAGGCCACTGCCTCAACGACCTGCTGTTCCGCTGGAAGAGCGGCCTGCTCGCCATCGACGTGCGCGCCATCGTCTCGAACCACCGCGACTTCTACCAGTTGGCGGCGAGCTACAACGTGCCCTTTCACCACATCCCGGTGACCGCCGCGACCAAGGCACAGGCCGAGGCGAAGCAGCTGGAGATCATCGAGGCCGAGGGCGCCGAACTCGTGGTGCTCGCGCGCTACATGCAGATCCTGAGCAACGACCTGTGCCGCAACCTGGCCGGCCGCGCAATCAACATCCATCACTCGTTCCTGCCCAGCTTCAAGGGCGCCAAGCCTTACTACCAGGCCCATGACCGCGGCGTGAAGCTGATCGGCGCCACCGCCCACTACGTGACGGCCGACCTCGACGAGGGGCCGATCATCGAACAGGACGTGGCCCGCGCCGACCACACCGACACCGTCGAAGACCTCACGGCCCGCGGCCGCGACACCGAGAGCCAGGTGCTGGCCCGTGCGGTGAAGTGGCACAGCGAGCACCGCGTGCTGCTCAACGGCCACCGCACCGTCGTGTTCCGCTGAAGGACACCCTGCCGCCGATGTAAGCGGGTGTAGCATCCAGCGCCCAAAGAGGAGAAGGCGCGATGCGACGTTGGATCGGTGGGTTCCTGCTGGCTGTTCTTGCAGCCGGCCTGTTCGGATGTTCGGCCAGCGGGCCGCGGTTTTCGGAGATGGCGGGAAGCCTTCCTTCGCTCGGCGAGAACGAGGGCCGGATCTATTTCTACAGAAACTCCATCCTCGGCGCCGCCGTGCAGCCCGAGGTCAGCGTCAACGGCCAGATCGTCGGCAAGTCGCAGCCCGGCAGCTTCTTCTTCATCGACAGGCCGGTCGGCACTTACCGGGCCAGCGCCCGCACGGAAGCCGAGGGCACCATCGACATCGTGCTGCGGCCCAAGCAGACTGCGTATGTCCAGATGAGCATCAGCATGGGCTTTCTCGTCGGCCACCCGGTCTTCGAGCGGGTTGGCGAATCGGAGGGTCGCAGTGCACTGCCGTCGCTGGCCTACGGCGGCGCGGTGCCGGTTCGGCCCCAGGCTGCGAGCGCCTCGCCAGCGGCACCGGGCACCGCCGTCGCGACCGCGGTTCCGGCTCGCCAGGTGGTGGCAACGCCGCAGGCGGAAGCAGCCCCGGCCGCCGCCGCCATCAGCCCCCCGGCTGCGCGGGACCGGAGCCCCGTGCCCGCAGCGACCGACGCCCTGCCTTTCGCCAGGACCTCCATCCACGATCTGCGGCTGCTTCTGCAGACCACCCGATGAGACATCTGCCCGCCCCCTTCGCGCTCGCCCTTGCCGCCGCGCTGACGGCTTCCACGGCCTCGGCGCAAGCCCCGCTCGCGCCCGATGCGCTCTTCGCCCGCGTGGCGCCCGCCGTCTGGGTGGTGCAGGCCAGCGACGCACAGGGCAAGCCGGTGGCCACCGGCAGCGCGGTGGCCACCGGTCCGGGCACGGCCGTCACGAGCTGCCAGTTGCTGGCGAAAGCCAGCACGGTGGTGCTGAAGCGCGACAACGTGAGCTATGGCGCGGCGCTGGAGTTTCCGGACGTCGAACGCGACCTCTGCCAGCTGCGGATCGCCAACTTCGCGCCGCCGGCGCCCGCCATCGCGCCCGCGAGTGCCTTGCAGGTCGGCATGCCGCTCTACATCGTGGGGTCGCCGAGGGGCAAGGAGCTGACGCTCGGCACCGGCATGCTCGCCGGCGTGCGCCGCGGCAATGCAGGCGAGATCGAAGCCCTGCAACTCGCCGCCGCGCCCGAGGCAGGGCTCGGCGGCGCCGGGCTGTTCGACGCGCAGGGCCGTTTGGTAGGCCTCGTCGGCACGGCGACTCCGGCGAATCTCGCCATGCCGTCGGCCTGGATTGCGGAACTGCCGGCGCGCGGACGGGCGGCCGTCGAGCGGCTCGCCGCGCAGCCCCTCCCCGCCTCGGCAGCCAGCGCAGCCGCACCCGCGACGGGCCGGCCGAGCCTCGTCGAATACCAACTGCACGACCGCCTCACCAACACCTACCGCAAGGTCGTCTACCGCGCGGACGCGGCGGCCGACGACCGCATCAGCTTCAACAACGGCGGGTGGGTCGAGAAGCCCGGCGGCGAGGTGGTCAGCGTCACCACGGCCATCGCCGGCGAGTTCGATGCGGCGATGCCACCGGGCGGCTGGGGCAAGGCCAATCTCAAGGAAGAGGCCGCCTGGCGGACGCGCTACGGCTCCACGCTCGGTGGCTCGCGCATCAACATGGACCTCAACGCCACGGTGATGGAAGACACCACGCTGAACGTCGGCGGCAAGGAGATCAAGGCCGTGCGGATCGAGTACCGGGGCTTCACGCAGCGCTTCGCGAATGCGGGCGCCGTGGGCGGCAACCAGTACGGCCCGTACAAGGCCGATGTCTGGTACTCGCCCGAGCTGGGGCGCGTTGTCCGCTTCGAGGCGCAGACGCGCGGCGGCGCCAGCGGCGGTGCATTCCAGGTCCGCGAAACCCTCGAGCTGGTCAGCATCCGCTGAAGGGGTTTCGCGGCCGTGGACGAAAGTCAGTTGCGGTACGGATTGTCCGGGCGGCGGTCGTAGCGGTTCGGCACGCCGTCGCCGTCGCGGTCCCAGCGGCCTCGGTCGTATTCCCAGCGGCCATCGCGCTCGCGCCATTCCGGCGGGCGGTAGGCATAGCCTGGTCGCGCGCGCAAGTAGTAGCCGCGGACCCACACATGGCGCCCGTCTCGCCATTCGTGGTGCCCCGGCACCCAGACGTAGCCGCGACGCGGCGGCCCCATGCGCTCGGGGCGCGGCGGCGGCGGCGCCTCCTGGATGATCACCGCCTGCGCCCGTGCTGTCGTGGGGATGGTCATTGCGGCGCCCATCGACAGCAACGAAGCCGCGCCGGCAGCCAGGGTGATTGCGAGTTTTTTCATGGGGAACTCCTCATGAGTGACTGGAGCCTTCATGCTGATCGGCCCATGTGAAGAGCCTGTAAGCCGGGCGCGAAATCTTGTGTAGAGTCGTTTCGCTGCTTTTTGGCCCCTTGCGAGCGCTTACTCCTGCAATTCCTTCAGGTCGACGGCCGCAGCCATCGCCGCATGGCCCGCCTTGCTGGGGTGCAGGTGGTCGCCGTTGTCGAACGGCGGATTCAGCGCCTGCGGGTCCGCCGGGTTGCGCAATGCCGCGTCGAAATCGATCACGCCGTCGACGTCCTGCCGGCTGCGGATCCAGCGGTTGACCGCGTGGCGCATGGCCTCGTTGTCCTCCGTCCAGTAGGGCGTGTTCTTGAACGGCGGCACGGTGCCGATCAGCACCTTGATGCCCTTGGCGCGCGCCTGCTTCACGAGCTGCTGCAGTCCGTCGGTGATGCGCTCTGCGGTCGGCATGTCATGCACGGTGTCCGTGTTGCCGGGCGCGCCGATGAACACGCCGCGGCCGATGTCGTTGGTGCCCAGCAGCACGATGGTGTGCGTCACGCCGCTTTGCCCCAGCGCATCGCGCGCAAAGCGCGAGAGCCCGTTGGGGCCGATGCCGTCGACCAGCAGGCGGTTGCCGCCGATGCCCGCGTTCAGCACCGCCACGCCGTGCCCCGCTTGCGGGCTGTCGCGCAAGCGCGTGGCCAGCATGTCGGGGTATGCACCGTCGCCGGCCTCGCCGCCGCCCGCGGTGATCGAGTCGCCGAACGCGACCACGGTGCGCACGGACTTGGTGGTCAGCACGTCCAGGCCCGTCACGATGTGGTTCCACTTGAGCGGCGTCGCACCCTGCAGCTTCGGCGCCGCCACGGCATTGCCATGCGCCGCCCAGCTCGTGCCGGCGGAGAGCAGGTGCACCGTGGCAAAGGGCGTCGCGCGATCGAAGAAGGCGCTCACCGCCACCGTCTGCCCCGCTTCGATCTTGAGATCGACCCCATCGCTCCAGGCCTCCGCGCCGGGCGCGATGGTCAGGCTGCTGCGTCCGCCGAAGCGCAGCACGCGCAGCGTGGCCGCAGAGACCGCGTCTGCACCCGTGCTGCGCGCCACGCTCGCAGCGGCAATGCGCAAGGGCGCCTTGCCGAACCGGTTGGAGAAGCGGATGCGGATGCGCTCGCCGCCCAGGGTCGGCGCCAGCTGCTGTCGCAGTGTCTGCCCGCGGAACTGGTCGCCGCCGGGTGCAGGCTGGTGCGCCACGGCCGGGTTCGAGGCCAGCTCGCGAAAATCCAGCGGCGCCACGGCCCAGCTGCCGACCCAGTGCGCCTCGGCGGGCTGCCGCGGGCGGTTGTCGGGCGTCACCGCCTGCACGCCCACAGCCAGCACGGCGAGGCAGAGGGCTGCCATCCAGTGCGCCAAGGCCACGTCGCGGAGGCGGGAGAGCCCGAGTGAAACCAGTTTCATTCGCGCAAAGCGGCTCAGTGTACGGAGCCGCCTTGCCCCCGTGGGTGACGAGGTCTAGCGAGCGGTTACCAAGTGTCTACGTACGGCGAAGCAGGCCCCGCCGGCCGCGTCGCAGAGGCCAGGCCACGCACCAGCCAGGTGCGCGTTTCGGCGGGATCGATCACCGCGTCGATCTCCAATGTCTGCGCCATGTGGATCGCTTCGCCATTCGCGTACTGCTGCGCGACGAGCTTCCTGAACAGCGCATCGCGCTCGGCGCCTTCGGGCACCGCCGCCAGTTCCTTGCGAAAGCCCAGACGCACCGCGCCTTCGAGCCCCATCGCGCCGAACTCGCCCGTGGGCCATGCCACGGTGAACACCGGCGCATCGAAACCGCCGGCCGTCATCGCCTGCGCGCCGAGGCCATACCCCTTGCGCAGCACCACGGCGAAAAACGGCACGCGCAGGTGCGAGGCGACCATGAACATGCGGCACACATGGCGCACCTGCGCCTGCGCTTCGATCTCGGGGCCGACCATGAAGCCGGGCGTGTCGCACAGCGAGACGATCGGCAGCCCGTGCGCGTTGCACAGCTGCATGAAACGGGCGGACTTGTCCGCGGCCTCCACGTCGATCGCGCCGCCGAGGTGATGCGGGTTGTTGGCCATCAGGCCGACCGGCCTGCCCTCGATGCGCGCGAGCGCGGTGACGATGCCCGCGCCGAAGCCGGCGCGCAGTTCGAGCAGCGAGCCGGTGTCGGCCACGCCGCGCATCGCGGCGCGCACGTCGTACACGCGCAGCCGGTTCTCGGGCACGACGTGGCGCAGCGTGCGCGGGTCGGCGCATTGCCAGTCGGCGGTCGGCCCCTGGAAGTACGAGAGGTACTGCTTTGCTGCGGCAACTGCCGCGGCCTCGTCCTCCACGAGGATGTCGATCACGCCGTTGCGCGACTGCACGCTGCTCGGCCCGATCTGCTCCGGCGCGAAGGTGCCGAGCCCGCCGCCTTCGATCATCGCGGGCCCGCTCATGCCGATGTTGCTGCCGCGCGTGGCGATGATCACGTCGGCGCAGCCCAGCAGCGCCGCATTGCCTGCGAAGCAGCGGCCGTGCACGATGCCCACCACCGGCACCTTGCCCGAAAGCGCGGCGAACTGGCTGAAGGTATGGTTGTTGAGACCCGCGACGATGGGCATGTCGGTGTCGCCCGGCCGGCCGCCGCCGCCTTCGGCGAACAGCACCACCGGCAGCCTGAGCTGGTGCGCCACGGCCAGCAGGCGGTCGGTCTTGTGGTGGTTGCGCATGCCCTGCGTGCCGGCCAGCACCGTGTAGTCGTAGGCCAGCACGGCGCAGCGCGACACCTCGGGACCGAACTGCTTCGCGTTGATGCTGCCCAGGCCGGTGACCATGCCGTCGGCCGGCGTGTTGGCGATCAGGTCCTCGAGCGTGCGGCGGCGCGTTTGCGCGGCGATGGCGAGCGCGCCGTACTCGATGAAGTTGCCGGGGTCCGATGCGGTGTCGCAGAGGTCGGCGATGTTCTCGCGCGCGGTACGGCCGCCCTGCGCGTGGCGCTTGTCGACGGCCGGCTTGCGGTGGATGTCGAGCGTGGGTGCGTGGCGGTCGATCACTTTCTGCAGGTCCGGGCGGATCGCATCGAGGTCGTGCGCCGCGCCTGCCTCCGCGTGGGCGGCCTGCGCATCGACGGCCTCCAGCCGCACCAGCGACTGGCCTTCGACGAGGTAGTCGCCGGCCTCGGCCAGCAGTGCGACCACGCGGCCCGCGACCGGTGCATGCAGCAGGTGCTCCATCTTCATGGCTTCAAGCACGCCGAGCTGCGCGCCGGCGGGGAACACATCGCCGACCGCCACTTCGAACTGCACCAGCTTCGCCGGCATCGGGGCCTTGACCGTCAGGCCGTCGTCCGGCGCCTCGAAAGCAAGGGCCGTCGTGGAAGCGGGCGTGGGCGCGACCTCCTTCGCATGCTTCTCCAGCGATGCCGAAGCTGCGAGCAGATCGCCCAGATGCGCCTCCACGAAGCGCGTGTGCACCGCCTGCGCCGCGAACTCGGGCCGCGCGGCAATGGCGCGCAGCAACGACAGGTTGGTGGCGATGCCGTCGATGCGGCATTCATCCAGCGCGCGCAGCGAGCGGCGCAGGGCATCGGCGAAGCGCGGCGACGGCGAATGCACGATCAGCTTGGCCAGCAGCGTGTCGTAGTGCGGCGAAGGCGCAAGGCCCGCATAGCCGTGCGTATCGACGCGCACGCCCGGCCCGGACGGCAGGTCGAAGCGCGCCAGCGTGCCCCCCGAGGGCCGTGCGTTGCCCTGCGCATCGAGCGTCTCGGCGTTGATGCGCCACTGCACCGCAAAACCGCGTTGGGGCGCCGTGCGATCGGCCTCCACGCCCAGCGCGCTCAATGGCTGGCCGGCCGCCACGGCGATCTGCAGTTGCACGAGGTCCAGGCCGGTGACGGCCTCGGTCACCGTGTGCTCGACCTGCAGCCGCGGATTGGCTTCGATGAAGACGAAAGGGAGCGTGGCCGATGCCGCATCGACGAGAAACTCGAAAGTGCCGAGCCCGCGGTAGCCCGCCGCCTTCGCCATGCGCAGTGCGGCCTGCACGATCCGCGCGCGCAACGCCTCCGGCAGCGAAGGACTGGGCGCGATCTCCACCAGTTTCTGAAAGCGCCGCTGCAAGGTGCATTCGCGCTCGCCGAGGCTGGCCACGGACTTTCCGTCGCCCAGCACCTGCACCTCGATGTGCCGCGCATTGCGCATCAGCCGCTCGACATACACGCCCTCGATGCCGAAGGCCGCCTTGGCCTCGGACATGCAGCGCGCATGCGCCTCGGGCAGTTCTTCGGCATTCAGCACCGCACGCATGCCGCGCCCGCCGCCGCCGCCGATGGCCTTGACCATCACGCCAGCGCCCTGCGCATGCTGCTCGGCGAAGAAGGCCTGCGCCTGCGCGAGCGTGACCGCGCCCGCGCTGCCGGGCATCACCGGCACATCGCATCGCGCGGCCAGCGCGCGCGCGCGCGCCTTGTCGCCGAACAGGCCCAGCTGCTCGGGCGTCGGGCCGATGAAGACCAGGCCCGCATCCGCGCAGGCCTGCGCGAAGTCCGCGCGCTCGCTGAGGAAGCCATAGCCGGGATGCACCGCATCGCAGCCCTGTGCCCGCGCGACGGCGATCAGCGCGGCGATGTCGAGGTAAGCCGAGGGACCGGTCGCGTCGAGCGCGACGGCCGCATCGACCAGCTGCACATGGAGCGCAGACGCATCGTCGCGCGCGTGCACCGCCACGCCGGCGATGGCCAGGTCGCGCAATGCGCGCACCAGCCGGACGGCGATCTCGCCGCGGTTGGCAATCAGAACTTTGGAGAACACGCAGGAACCTTTCAGGCCTTGTCTTTCAGCAGGCGGCGAAGCACCTTGCCGGCGCCGGTGGTCGGCAATGCATCGATGAAACTCACGGAACGCGGCGCCTTGTAGCTCGCCATGTTGTCGCGCGACCAGGCGATGAGCGCGTCGGCTTCGAGCGTTGCACCGGACTTGCGCACGATGAACGCCTTCACGACCTCGCCCTTCTCCGCATCGGGCTGCGCGACCACGGCGGCCTGTGCCACGGCGGGATGCTTGATGAGGATGGTCTCGACCTCTTCCGGAAACACGCTGTATCCCGAGACCTTGATCATTTCCTTGAAGCGGCCGATGAAGGTGAGATACCCGTCGGCATCGATCCTGCCCATGTCGCCGGTGTGCACCCAGCCATGGCGCAAGGTGGCCGCGGTGGCCTCGGGCTTGTTCCAGTAGCCCTTGAAGACACCGGGGCTGGTGAGCACGATCTCGCCGACTTCCCCGACGGGCATGTCGGCCTGCGTGTCGGCGTCGACGATGCGGATGGTCACGCCCGGCACCGCGATGCCCTGGGTGCTCCAGCGCGGCGCATGGTGCGGCGTGTACGTGTCGCAGGTGTGGGTTTCGCTCAGGCCGTAGGCGGCCTCGAAGGAGGTGCAGTTGCGGGCGTGCGAACGCCACTGCGCGGCCAGCGGCTCGGTGAAGGTGATGCCGAAGCTGGTCACCGGATTCATCTTCAGGCTCGAGAGGTCGAAGCTCGCGATGTCCGGTACCTGCATGCAGGCCACGTTCATCGGCGCGATGCTGTACCACCAGCTGACCTTGCAGCCGGCGATGGCCTGCAGCACGGCGCGCGGATCGAAGCGATGCAGCAGCACCGCCGCGGCACCGCTGAGCACCGGCACATTGACGCCCATCAGCATGCCGGCGATGTGGTACAGCGGCGCGACGGAGAGCAGCACATCGCCCGGGCCGACGCCGTTGCAGTCGGTCGCGGCGCGCGTCTTGAAGAGCGCGTTGCCGTAGCTCAGCATCGCGCCCTTGGGCAGGCCGGTGGTGCCCGAGGTGTAGGTCATGAGCGCCACGTCGTCCATGTCGATGGCCACGGGCCGGGGCACCGCGCTGCTTTGCATCACCGCGAAGAAGTCCTCGCAGTCCGCCGGCACGCTGCGCCCGGCCTTCTCCTTCTGCTCGGCGGCGAGCTCCGCCGGCAGATCGAGCGTCGGCCGCGCAGGCAGCATGTCGGCGTAGTGCACCACGAACACATGCGCGAGCGCGCTCCCGGGCTGCACCTTGCGCACCACCGGCAGCAGCGCTGCGGCCGCGACGATCACGCGCGCCTGCAGGTCGTTGGCCTGGTAGGCCAGTTCGTGCTCCTTGTTGAGCGGACTGCTCGGGCAGACGATGGCGCCGATCTTCTGGATGCCGAAGTGCGCGACCAGGTACTGCGGGCAGTTGTTGAGGAAGAGCACCACCGGCTCGCCCTTCTTCACGCCGAGGGCCTGCAGGCGCGCCGCGAACGCGTCGCTCGCGCGATCGAGCTCGGCCCAGCTCATCGCGTGGCCGTACCAGATGCAGGCGGCGCTGCCGCCGCGCTCGCGCGCATGCGTGCGCAGGTACTCGTGCAGGGGCTGTTGCGGGCGGTCGGGCAATGTCTCCATGGCGTCACTTTCTCAGGGTTATCGATAGCCGCCTGCACCGGGCAGGCGCTTGCCAACGGTGCATGGTGCACGAACAATCCTACCCATGGGTATAACTTCCGCGACACGGCACAAACCCTCTGGGGCCGGCAAGCCTGCGAAGGCCGCCACGGCGCAGCCGCACCTGCCCCAGGGCACGGGCCGCCAGCGCGCGGCAACGCAGAGCACCGACCTGCAGCGCGAGCGCATCCTGCAGGCGGCCGCGCAGCTCTTCGCCGCACAGGGCTATGCCAACACGACCATGGCGCAGATCGTCCGCGCGCTCGGCGTGACCAAGCCCTTCGTGTACTACTACTTCCGCGACAAGCAGGAGATCTTCGAGACGCTGTCGTGGCGGCCCGCGGTCGACTGCTTCACCGCGCTCGACTTCGCGGCCGGCGACCCGCGCCGCGCGAGCGAGAAGGTGATCGAGGGCATCGAACGGCTGATCCGCGCGACCATCGCGCACCACCCGGTCGCCTTCTTTCCGTACCGCGAGCCGCAGGTGTACCGGCCCGAGTACATCGCGGCGCAGAAGAAGCTCGCGCACCACTTCTACGACCTGCTGTGCCCGCTGCTCGAGGAGGCGCGCCGCGACGGCGACCTCGACTTCGCCGAAACCAAGATCACCGCGCTCGCGGCCTGCAGCCTGCCGGGCTTTCTCTACAGCTGGTACCGCCCGGGCGGCCGGCTCTCGCCCGACGAGGTGGTGGCCGAACTCACGAAGCTGGCCGGGCGCGTGATCGGTCTTCGCGCCAAAAACTGACTGCATACAAACACCAGAGGCAAACCATGAAGTTCAAGCACGCGCCACTGGCGCCGGTCGCCCTCGCCTCGCTGCTGGCCCTTGCCGGCGCCGCCCAGGCCCAGCAGCCCACCTACAAGATCGCCTACATCGACCCGCTCTCCGGCCCCTTCGCCAACGTCGGCGAACTGATGCTGATGCACACGCAGTACGCCATCGAGGACATCAACGCCAAGGGCGGCGTGCTGGGCGGCACGAAACTGCAGCTGCTGCAGTTCGACAGCAAGCTCTCGGCACAGGAAAGCCAGAGCGCGCTGCAGGCCGCCATCGACCAGGGCGCGCAGGCCATCGTCACCGGCGGCTCGGGCTCGTCGGTGGTGACGGCGCTGGTGCAGTCGGTGGCGCGCTGGAACCAGCGCAACCCGGGCAAGGAGCTGATCGTGCTGAACCACTCCTCCATCGACCCCGAGATGACCGGCAAGGGCTGCAGCTTCTGGCACTTCCAGACCGAGGCCAACACCGCGATGAAGATGAAGGCGCTGGCCAACTACATCAAGAAGACGCCCGACGTGAAGAAGGTCTACCTGCTGAACCAGGACTATGCGCACGGCAAGCAGTGGGCCAGCTACGGCAGGCAGCTGGTGGGCCTCGCGCGGCCCGACATCCAGTTCGCCGGCGAGGCGCTGCACCCCATCGGCCGCGTGAAGGACTTCGCGCCCTACATCGCCAACGTCAAGCAGAGCGGTGCCGACTCGGTCATCACCGGCAACTGGGGCCAGGACATGACGCTGCTGCTCAAGGCCGCTGGCGATGCGGGCTACAACCTGCGCTACTTCAACCACAGCGCGGGCTCGGTGCCCGGTACGGTCACGGCCGTGTCGCAGGCCAGGACCGGCCAGCTCACCTGGGTGGCCGAATGGCATCCCGGCGAGGCCGACACGCCGAAGGTCGATGCCCTGGCCAAGGCCTACAAGGCCAAGACCGGCAAGGACTTCCTGGCCCCGCGCATCGACATGACACCGCGCCTGCTGGCGCTTGCCATCAACAAGGCCGGCAGCGCCGACACCGTCAAGGTGGCGCGCGCGCTCGAAGACCTGAGCTTCGACTCGGTGGTCGGCCCGGTGCGCATGCGCGCCGAAGACCACCAGCTCCTGCTGCCGCAGGTGGTCAACACCATCGTTCCGGTGGACGGCAAGACGGTCAAGGTGGGCTGGGAAGGCACGAACTACGGCTTTCGCACCGATGCGGTCTATACCGGCAACGAGCTGGCCCAGGGCACGGAATGCAAGATGGTCCGGCCCTGACGGCGCGCCGATGAGGACTGAAGTTTCCTAAGGGAAACCCCGTCCTGCCTGCCCCCTGTGCCGTCGGGATACTCCGGGTGTCACACCCCGGATCTCCGAAGCGGGTCCATTCCAAAGGCACAACACCCCATGGCAGGTAAAAACTCGCTCTATCCGATCCCGCATCCGGCGAAGAAGCCCTTCGTCGGCAACCTGCTGTCGATCGGCTCCGACTCTCCCGTGCTCGACATGTGGAAGATCGCGCAGGACCTCGGCGGCATCTACTGGCTCGACATGCCGGGGATGCCGGTGATCGTGGTGTCCGCCCCCGCGCTGGTGGACGAACTCTGCGAGGAGGCGCGCTTCGACAAGAGCACGCGCGGCGCATTGCGGCGGCTGCGCGCCGCATCGCACGGCCTCTTCACCTCCGACACGCACGAGGAGACCTGGTCGAAGCCGCACAACATCCTGCTGGCCAACTTCAGCCAGCGCGCCATGCAGGCCTACCACCCCATGATGCTCGACATCGCGGGGCAGCTGGTCACCAAGTGGGAGCGGCTGAATTTCGACGAAGAGGTGGACGTGGTGCGCGACATGACCGCGCTCACGCTCGACACCATCGGCCTGTGCGGCTTCGGCTACCGCTTCAATTCGTTCTACCGCGAGGGCTTCCATCCTTTTGTCGATGCGATGGTGCGCACGCTGGAGACGGTGCAGAACCGCCGCGGCCTGCCGCTGGAAGAGCTGATGCTGAAGAAGGAGCTGGCCCAGCAGCGCAAGGACATCCGCTTCATGCACAAGATGGTGGAGGACATCATCGAGGAGCGGCGTGCGAGCGGGGCCGACATCGCCACCAAGCCGGACCTGCTGAGCTACATGATCGCGGGCGTGGACAAGAAGAGCGGCGAGCAGCTCACCGACAAGATGATCCGCGACGAGTGCATCGAATTCCTCATCGCGGGACACGAGACCACCAGCGGCCTGCTCTCCTTCGCGATCTACTTCCTGCTCAACAGCCCCGAGGCGATGGCCAAGGCGCAGGCCGAGGTCGACAGCGTGTTCGGCCCCGACACCTCGCAGAAGCCCACCTATGCGCAGGTGAACCGGCTGACCTACGTGCTGCAGGTGCTGAAGGAGGCGCTGCGCATGTTCCCGACCGCGCCCGCGATCGCGATGCGCGCCAAGGAAGACACCAAGATCGGCGGGCAGTACACGATCAAGAAGAAGAACATGGTCATCATGCACGCGCTCGCGCTGCATCGCGACAAGGGCGTCTGGGGCGAGGACGCCGACCAGTTCAACCCCGACCACTTCAGCCGCGAGGCCGAGCGCGAGCGTCCGGTCAACGCCTTCAAGCCCTTCGGCAACGGGCAGCGCGCCTGCATCGGGCGCCAGTTCGCCCTGCAGGAGGCCGTGCTCACGCTGGGCATGATCCTGCAGCGCTTCAACCTGGTCGATCACACGGGCTACAAGCTCAAGATCAAGGAAGCGCTCACGATCAAGCCCGAGAACTTCAAGATCAAGGCGCTGCTGCGCGATCCGGCCTCGCGTCCGCGCGGCAATGGGGAAGCCGCCGCCGCACCTGCGACCCCTGCCCAACCCGCCGCACGCAAGCCGCAGGCGGCGCGCCACGGCACCTCGCTGCTGGTGCTGCAAGGTTCCAACCTCGGCACGGCCGAAGACCTGGCACGGCAGCTGGCCGAGGCCGGCGAGCTGCGCGGCTTCTCCACGCAGGTGGCCTCGCTCGACGACTATGCCGAGCGCCTACCGGCCAACGGCGCCGTGGCCATCGTCTGCGCCTCGTACAACGGCGTGGCGCCCGACAACGCGGCCGAGTTCCACCGCTGGCTCGACAAGGCCGACGATGCGCTCAACGGCGTGCGCTTCAGCGTGTTCGGCTGCGGCAACACCGACTGGGCCGCCACCTACCAGGCCGTGCCGCGCCGCATCGACGAGCGGCTCGAAGCGCTCGGCGCCACGCGCGTGCATCCGCGCGGCGAAGGCGATGCGCGCGAGGACATGGACGGCGCCTTCCAGGACTGGAGCGACGCACTCTGGCCGGAGCTGGTGAAGACCTTCGGCATCAAGGCCGGCGCCGACACGCCGGCCGAGGCCGAGCCGCTCTATACGCTCGAGGAGTTGCCGCCGCCGCAGAAAAACGCGCTGGTCGATGCGCTGGGCGCGGTGGCGCTGCGCGTGATCGAGAACCGCGAGCTGCAGAACTCCGGCAGCGACACCGAAAGCGGCCGCTCCACGCGCCACGTCGAACTGACGCTGCCCGAGGGCGTGAACTACCTCCCCGGCGACCACCTGAGCGTGGTGCCGCGCAACAGCCCGGCGCAGGTCGAGCGTGCCATGGCGCGCTTCGGCTTCGACCGCTCGGCGCACGTGCGCCTGCATGCCGTCCCCGGCCGCAAGGCGGCCCTGCCGGTCGACCAGGTGATCGCGGTCGACCGCCTGCTGGGCGACTATGTGGAGCTGCAGGACGTGGCCACGCGCAAGCAGATCGCCACGCTCGCGGCCTACACCGAGTGTCCCTTCACCAAGCCGAAGCTGGCGGCGCTGTCGGGCGGCGACGAAGCCTCGCAGGCGGCGTACAAGGCCGAGGTGCTGCACAAGCGCAAGTCGCTGCTCGAACTGCTCGAGGAACATCGCGCCTGCCAGGTGCCGTTCGCGGTGTTTCTCGAAATGCTGTCGCCGCTCTCGCCGCGCTACTACTCGATCTCGTCGTCGCCGGCGATGACGCCGGGCCGCTGCAGCATCACCGTGGGCGTGGTGAGCGCGCCGGCGCTGTCGGGCAACGGCACCTTCGAGGGCGTGTGTTCCAACTACCTCGCACGCGCCGAAGCCGGCGACACGGTGCATGGCGTGATACGGGAGACCACGGCCGAGGGCTTCCGCCTGCCCGAGGACGCGATGCGCCCGCTGATCATGATCGGGCCGGGCACCGGCCTCGCGCCGTTCCGCGGCTTCCTGCAGGAACGCGCCGCGCAGGTCGAACGCGGCGAGGCGCTGGGCGAGGCGATGCTGTTCTTCGGCTGCCGGCATCCCGAGCAGGACTTCATCTACGCCGAGGAACTCGAGGCCTGGTCGCACCGCGGCCTGATGAAGCTGCACACCGCCTTCTCGCGCGCGGGCGAGCGCAAGGTCTATGTGCAGGACCTGATCCGCGAGCAGGCCGCGGCCGTGTGGAAGCTGCTGGAAGCCGGCGCGGTGATTTATGTGTGCGGCGACGGCTCGCGCATGGAGCCCGATGTGCGGCGCACGCTGACCGATCTCGCACGCGAGCACGGCCATGACAGCACGGCGTGGATGGACAAGATGATTGCCGACCAGCGCTACGTGCTCGACGTCTGGGCGGGGACGTAGGCACACCCCCAGGCTTGCCCACTTCGTGTGGCCGCCTTCCCCCTCGCCGGGGGCAATACCGGCGGCCCGGCGAAGCCGGTTCCGCGGTATTCCTGGAAGTTGCTTCCATCGACGAAAAAGCCGGCGAGTGCCGGCTTCTTGTCGATGACTCACATGTCGCGGTCGGGGTCCGGGTAGAGCAGCGGCCCCAGGAGGCCGCGGTTGAAAGGCTTCCACTGGCCTTCGGGCTGCGCCAGCCGGTCGGCCACCGCATAGAGCACCGCCGGATGCGCACCGAGCCCCAGGTGGCTCGCCATGACTTCGATGTTTTCCGACTGCGGCCCGGTCTTCTCGATGCTGCAGCGCCAGGCGACGACGCCGTCGGTGCGGCTGAAGATCGAGGTCGTCGGCACCGGCGGCGTGGGCTGCACGAACTTCATGCGGCGCGGATCGTGCGAGCTCTGGCCGCTCACGCCTTCGTACACGCGCCAGGCATTGGTGGCCCGCGCGCTGCCGGAGAACGGGCTGCCCAGGGTGATGACATTGCGGATCAGCCCGGGTTGCGCGGAAGCCAGCAGCCGCGCATAGACGCCGCCAAGGCTCCAGCCGATCACGCTGACCTTCTGGCCGCTCTTTTCGTACAGGGTCTGCAGCAGCTGGACCATGCCGTCTTCGACGCCTTCGCGCGGCCCCAGGTTGCGGCCCAGGCCCCAGCCGTGCGCGTCGTAGCCGCGGCTGCCCAGATAGCGGCGCAGCAGCAGCGTGGAGGCATCGCTCGCCACCAGGCCCGGCAGCACGAGCACCGGGTGCCCGTCGCCGCGCGGCGTGAGTTGCAGCAGCGGCCACATGGCGATGCCGGCGCCGGTTTCCCAGAGGGCACGCGCTTCGGCCAGCAGCAGCAGGCGCGAGGGCGGTGCGATGTGATCGTGGGTGGCTGTTGTCATGTTGGCAGCTTTCTTTCTGGTTTTTGTAGGACGAGCATGAGGGGCCAAAGTTTCACTCTCCCGTCGGACGACAACGCCATTTATCCGAGGTATTTGCCCCGCAGGTAATCAAGGTAAGCCCTCGATTCGCTGGAAACATACGGAGAAACCAGTGTGAGCGTGTAGAAAGCCGCCAAACCGGGGTCTGCCTGCGCCAGTGCGTCGCGCCCGGGCACCAGGCGCTCGAAGGAAAGCCAGCAGGTGGTGGTGAACACCATCTGCAGCGCCAGGATGCGCGCCTGCTCGGCGCTGGTCTCGATCACGCCCGAGGCCACCAGCCCTTCGCACAGCGTCTGGGCCGCGAGCAGGTTCTGCGCGGTGAGCGCCTGTGCCCGCTGGCCGAGGGCCGGGTACTCGCTGGCCAGGAAGGCCATGTCGCGGTAGATGAAGCGGTACGCGTCGATGGCCTCGAAGCGCAGGTGCAGCGCCAGCCAGAGATCGTCGATGGCGGTGATCGATGCCGAGGAGCCGTTGAGGGTTTCGAGCCGCTGCTCGAAGCGCCGGAACAGCCACTCGACGATGAGTTGCTTGGCCTTGAAGTGGTAGTGCAGGTTGCCCGGGCTCATGCCGAGCTCGGCGGCGATCTTGTGCGTCGACACGGCCGCCAGGCCTTCCGCGTTGAACAGCACAAGGCTGGTCTGCAGGATGCGGTCGCGCGTGGTGTTGGAGCTGGCCACAACCGGCTTGTGCTGTCGCTCAGCGCTTGCCGCTGCGAGGGCTGGGACTGCTGGGGCCGGGGCCGGCGTTGCTCTCGAATTGCGCCAGGCGTTCGCGCAGCAGCACCACCTCTGCACGCAGTGCCTGCACTTCCTCTGCGCTCGGCATGCCGAGGCGTTCCAGGGCGGTGGCGACGCGCTGGTCGAACACGTCCTCGAACTTGCGGATGCCGAAGCTGTCGAGGCTGGGGAAACCGCGGGTGAGCGCCGCCTTGGCGCCTGCCGCACCGGCCTTGCCCTGCCCGATGCCGAGCAGGCCTTCGATCACGTTGGCCTGGCGCTTGGCGACGTCGTTGCGCACGTTGTCCAGCGCCTTCAGGCCGGCACGCAGCAGGCCTTCGGCCTTGCCGGGTGCGGCGGGCTTCTTCGCAACAGGCGCCGCCTTGCGGGGCGCTGCCGCGGAAGTCGCTTTCTTTCTCGCCGCCGGGGCTTTCTTCGCAGGCGTTGCCTTCGTCTTCGACTTTGCAGTTTCGTCAGCGCGGCTCGCCATGCATTGCTCCAGGGATCAGAAGGAAAAAGGCGCAGGGCGCCCTGGGGGTCAGGCTGCCTTGCGGGCAGCGGCGCGGCGAACCGGCTTCTTGGCCACGGCGGCCTTGGCCTTCACGGTACGCACGGGCTTGGCGGCTTCGCCGCCAACGCGCGTTTCGATCTGCCTGGCACCGGCGGCGATCTTGTCGGCGATCTGCACCGAGACGGTGGCGATCGGCTGGTTGATGGCGTTCAGGGTGTTGAGCACCGAGGTGGCAACCGGCGATTCGACGCGGGCCACGCGGCTGGCGACCGATTCGATGCCGCTGGTGGTGCCGGCGGCAACACGGTCCATCACCGAGACGATGCGGCTGGTGTCGATGTCGAGGCGGTTGGCCAGGAAACCGTTGATCTTCTCTTGCGCGCCGATCAGGTTGGCCTTGACCTGTTCGCTCACCAGCGGGATCTGGCGGCTGCCGAGGAAGTTGCTGTAGCGCGAAGCGGCGCCGCCCAGGAGGCGATGCACGCCGGTGCGGTAGGCGCCGACCAGGGTCTTGCCGGCGTCGTTGTACTGGCCGACGACGTGGATGGCTGCGGAAGCGAGGGTGGTTTGCGTGGACATGAAGATTTCCTTGAAGTTGAGTGGGTCGCGGGTTTCGCGGTGAGCCCATCTTCTTCCGAAGGGCCTAGGCCGGCAAAACTAGAACCGTCGGAAAACTAGTCCAACTGCCCCAATTTTTGGGCCTCTGCCCGTTCCGATCATGCCGCAGCGGCCCTGGAGGCGCTGGCCCGCTTGGCCGGTGCGGCCTTTCGGGCGGCTGGCTTGGCGGTCGTCTGGATGGCGGTCTTGCCTGCCGTCTTGGCGGAGGCCTTCCTGGCCGTGGCCTTGACCGGTGCGGCGGTCTTGCGGCTCGCGCTCACCGGTGCCTTCTTGCGTGCCACCGGCTTCTTCGCAGCGGGCACGGCCTTCTGCACCGCCGGGGCGGGCTCGGCTGCAGGCTTGGCGGGCGCGGCCGCGGCACCTGCGGCCGCCGGATGCTTCTGCGTCAGGTCCATCAGCAGCTTGTGCTCGGCCAGCATGTAGTCGCCGATCTCCGTGATGTCGGGCACCGCGCGGCGGCAGGCGATCAGGCCGTAGTCCATGCGGCCGTTGTAGCTCTGCACCGTGACGTTGAGCGCCGTGCCATGGCTGGCGATCGACACCGGGTAGTAGCAGGTCACCAGCGCACCCGCGAAGTACATCGGGAACGGCGCGCCCGCCACATTGGAGATGGCCACGTTGGCGGCCGGCGGCAGCAGGTTCACGAGGCCCGAGCGGCCCACCATCGACGCGATGCCCGACACCAGCCAGGGCGCCGCGAAGGTCGGGAAGTCGTCGAGGATCACGGCCTTGAAGCGGTTCATCGTCGACTTCGAGCTGGTCGACGATGCGTTGATCGCCTTCAGCCGCTGCACCGGGTCGGTGATGTCGGTGGCCAGGCTCACGAGGATCATGCTGGCCTGGTTGTTGGCGGTCTCGTCGCCGGCTTCGCGCAGGCTCACCGGCACGCCGGCCACCAACGGCTTGGCCGGCAGTTCGTTGTTGTCGGCCAGGTAGTGGCGCAGCGCACCGGCCACCGTGGCCATGACCACGTCGTTGAGCGACACGCCGAAGTGCCTGGCGATGTACTTGGTCTCGGCCAGCGAGATGGTGCGGCCGGCGAAGGTGCGCTGGTTGGTGATCGACACGTTGAGCGAGGTGCGCGGCGCGAAAAGGTTGAACTTCTTCGGCGCGGTGGCGGCGTCCTTCTCGGCCGCCTTCTCGTCGGGCCGGGCGAGGCCGCCGAGCGCACGCGCGATGGCGGGCGCCATCTTGAAGAGCTTGACGTACTGCTGCGCCGTGTTGCGCAGCGCCGCGGTCGCGAGCTCGGCCATGCCGAGCTGGTAGCCGCTGCTGCGCGGACGTGCGCGCGGCGGCTTGACCACGCGGCCCGTGGGTTCGAGGTCGAAGATGGCCTTGCCGAGCGCCACGCCGGCCTGCCCGTCGATGCCCGCGTGGTGCACCTTGGTGTAGAGCGCCACCTGCCCGCTCTTCAGGCCGTCGATGATGAAGAACTCCCACATCGGACGGCTGCGGTCGATCAGCGTGGAATGCAGCCGCGCGACGTACTGCTGCAGCTGCCGGTTGGTGCCGGGCTTGGGCAGCGTGATGTGGCGCACGTGGTAGTCGAGGTCGATGTCGTCGTCCTCCACCCACACCGGATTGGTCATGTCGAAGGGCATGAGCGCGAGCTTGCGCGTGAACACGTCGGCCAGGTGGATGCGGCTGGCCATGAACTGCTTGGCGTCCTCGTAGAAATCGCCCTTGTAGCCCTTGGGCAGGTCGAGCACGTTGAGCGAGCCCACGTGCATCGGCATTTCCGGCGTTTCCAGGTGCAGGAAGGTGGCATCAAGACCGCTCAGGTGTTTCATGTGTTGTGTCTCCTTGGTGGGGCATGCGCCGTTCGGCAGGATACCCCGCACATGGCGCTCCGGGGCCCTGCCTCCTTCAGTGTTTCCACCGGGGGTGGCACCGGGGTTTGCCCCAAGTAATGAAAAAGTGGCCGTGGCCGCAACAACTGCTCACAGGGCTGCTTTCACAAGGGCTCCGTACACTGCAGCCATGACATCCAGCCTCCCCCCGCAGCAGCAAGACGACCACCTCTGGCTCGAAGACATCGACGGCGACGCCCCGCTGGACTGGGCCCGGCAGGAGAACGCGAAGACGGTGCAGGCCCTGGCGCAGTCGCCCGCCTTCCAGGCGCTCGAGCGCGGCATCCTCGAGGTGCTCGACTCGGACGAGCGCATTCCGATGGTCCGCAAGATCGGCCCGCGCTTCTTCTACAACTTCTGGCGCGACAAGGAACATCCGAAGGGTGTGTGGCGCCGCACCACGCTGGCCGAGTACCGCAAGCCGCAGCCCGCCTGGGAAACGGTGATCGACCTCGACGCACTGGCCGCAGCCGACAAGGAGAACTGGGTCTGGCACGGCGCCGACTGCCTGGAGCCCGACTACAAGCGATGCCTGATCTCGCTCTCGCGCGGCGGCGCCGATGCCGACGTGGTGCGCGAGTTCGACCTCGAGCGCAAGGCGTTCGTCGAAGGCGGCTTCGCGCTGCCGGAGGCGAAGAACCACGTGGCATGGAAAGACATCGACCACCTCTACGTGGCCACCGACTTCGGCCCCGGCTCGATGACCAGTTCGAGCTATCCGCGCATCGTGAAGGAATGGAAGCGCGGCACGCCGCTGGCCAGCGCCGTGACGGTCTACGAAGGCGCGCACGAGGACATGTCCGTCAGCGCCTACCGCGACAACACGCCCGGCTTCGAACGCGACTTCGTCTCGCGCCAGATCGATTTCTACGAAAGCGAAACCTGGCTGCGCCGTGCGGACGGGAAGCTCGCCAAGATCGACGTGCCCGACGATTCGATCACCGAGATCACCCGCGAGTGGATGCTGATCGAGCCGCGCGAAGACTGGAGCGTGGGCGGCAAGACCTACAAGTCCGGCTCGCTGCTGGCCGCGAAGTTCGACGACTACATGGCCGGCCAGCGCGAGATCACCGTGCTGTTCGAGCCCGACGACACCACCGCGCTCGACAGCCATTCGTGGACGCGGCATCACCTGATCCTCAACGTGATGCACGACGTGGTGAACAGGCTGGAAGTGCTCACGCCGCAGGCGGGCGCATGGCGACGCGAAAGCCTCGGCGGCGCGCCGGCGCTCTCCACCATCGCGGCCGGCGGCATCGACGAGGACGAAAACGACGACTACTTCCTCACCGTGAGCGGCTTCCTGCAGCCGACCACGCTCTACATCGGCACCATCGGCCAGGGCGAGCCCGGGGTGCTGAAGAACAGCCCCGGCTTCTTCGATGCCTCGCGCTACCGGGTGGGCCAGCATTTCGCGGTGTCGAAAGACGGCACGCGCGTGCCCTACTTCGAGATCGCCGCCAAGGACCTGGTGGCCGACGGCCGGAACCCGACGCTGCAGTACGCCTACGGCGGCTTCGAGATTTCGCTGCAGCCGAGCTACAGCGGCAGCATCGGCCGCGCCTGGCTCGACCAGGGCGGCGTCTACGTGATCGCCAACATCCGCGGCGGCGGCGAGTACGGTCCGCGCTGGCACCAGGCTGCGCTGCAGGAAAACCGGCTGCGCACCTGCGAGGACTTCGCCGCCGTGTCCGAAGACCTGTTCGCGCGCAAGATCACCTCGCCCGCGCATCTCGGTGCGATGGGCGGCAGCAACGGCGGCCTGCTGATGGGCAACATGCTCACGCTCTACCCGCAGCTCTACGGCGCGATCGTGAGCGAGGTGGCGCTGCTCGACATGCGCCGCTACACGCACCTGTCGGCCGGCGCCTCGTGGATCGCGGAATACGGCGACCCGGACCAGCCCGAAGCGTGGGAATGGATCCGAACCTTCTCGCCTTACGAGAACGCGAAGGCCGGCCAGAGCTATCCGCCGGCGCTCTTCACCACCTCGACCCGCGACGACCGCGTGGGCCCGGTGCATGCGCGCAAGATGCACGCGAAACTGGCTGCGCTGGGATACGACAGCAGCTTCTACGAGAACATGGAAGGCGGCCACAGCGCGGCCGCGGACAACAAGGAGTCGGCCTTCATGGACGCGCTGGGCTATGCCTATCTGTGGAAACACATCGGGTAAGACCGCCTAGCGCACGAGGTACTGGCCAGAGACCGGCTCCACCACCGGCCCCGAACCATAGGCCTCGCCGGAGCGCCGACGAAAGCGGCGCTCCCGCCGGTCCAGCCGGTCCAGCCGGTCCAGCAGTTCACCGCAAGTCATCGGCCGGCCCGTGCTGTGGCGCCCGTCGTGGCAGGGGTCGCCGAGGCGGTGGCGGCGCTCCCGCTCTTCTTCCTCGCGGTCCAGTTGCCTCAGCAGCTCGTCGCAATTCATGGCCCTGCCACGGCTGTAGCGGCCGTCCCGGCACGGGTCGTGGCCGGGCTGCTCCATGCCCTCGAAGCCCGAGACCCACTCGGCGGCTGCCGCGGATGCAACGAAGAGAGCCGCCGCCAGAACGACGACTTCGAACAGCCCGGCGGTGAGGAAGATGCGCATCGTGTCCGCTCCAAGGCCTGCACGGATTTGCCTGCCGTGCGGCCGATCTTCTTCCTGCAACATGGAGCGAACATTGCGCCGCCGGCGCAATACTGACGCAATGCGGCCTGCCTAAAGTGCGGCACGCTGACGGCCCGGCGGCACATTCTTCGAAGGAACCTCACGGTGCGCATCCTGCTGGTGGAAGACGAGCCCGAGATGGCGTCGGTCCTGCGGACCGCGCTGCACAAGCGCGGCATCCTGGTGGACCATGCGGCCACGCTGGCCGACGGCGCCCGCTACGCCGATGCCGCGCCCTACAACGCGCTGGTGCTCGACCGCCGGCTGCCCGACGGCGACGGCCTGGCGCTGGTGTCGGACCTGCGCGCTGCCGGCAACCATGTGCCGGTGCTCATGCTCACGGCGCGCGATGCGCTGGACGACCGCATCGCGGGGCTGGACGCGGGCGCCGACGACTACCTCGGCAAGCCCTTCGCCGTCGAAGAGCTGCTGGCTCGCCTGCGCGCGCTCCTGCGCAGGCCCGCCACCGCGCTGCCCGACGTGCTGCGCATCTCGGCCCTCTCGTTCGACTTCACGCATTGCGAGGCCAGCGTCGCCACGCAGCGGCTGGAGCTGCCGCGCCGCGAATTGCTGGCGCTCGAGACCCTGGTGCGGCGCGCAGGCCGGACGGTCCTGCGCGGCGCGCTGGAGCGCGCGGTGTTCGGCTTCGATGCCGAGATCCAGTCCAATGCGCTCGACACGCACGTCTCGCGCCTGCGCAAGAAGCTCGCGGACCTCGGCGCCGGGGTGGAGATCTGCAGCGTCCGTGGCGTGGGCTATCTCCTGCGGGCAAGCCCATGACCCGGCCGGCGCAGCCTTCGCTCAAGCGCCGGCTGATTCGCCAGCTTGTGTTGCTGCAGGTTGCGATCCAGCTGCTGGTGATCGGCGCGCTGATGGCGTCGGGGTACCTGATCGATTTCACCTCGACGGAGAACACCGTCGAGGTCCTGCAGGAGGCGGTGGTGCGCGATGCGGCCGGCAAGCTGTCCATGCGGCCGACCCGGCGGCTGGTGGCGCTGCGGCGGTCCGTGCCGCATCTCTGGTTCTCGGTCCGGGATCACCAGGGCGGACAGGTCGTGGAAGGGCGGGTGCCGCCCGAGTTCGCACGCATCGGCGACACGCTCGACCAGGTCCGGCAGGCGCGCCTGGGCTGGAACATGGGCGATCCGCCGCGGCAGGCGGCGCGCATGCGCTGGGTGGACTCCGCCGCCGGCGACGTGCAGATACTGACCGGGCCGGACAGCCCCATCACCTGGCGCTTCCTGGGTCTCTCGGTGCTGCTGCTGATGCTCCAGCTGGTGCTGCCGATCATGGCGGTCACCATCGCGGCGACGCTGCTGGCCACGCACTTCGTGGTGCGGCGAACCTTGAAGGGCCTGAACGCCGCGGCGGCGCGCGCCGGCCAGATCGATGTCCACCAGCGGGGCGTGCGCCTGCCGCTGTCCGATGTGCCGGGCGAGGTGGCGACGCTGGTCGGTGCGTTCAACGATGCGCTCCAGCGGCTCGACGACGGCCATGCACGCCACGAGCGCTTTCTGGCCGATGCCGCGCACGAACTGCGCACGCCCCTCGCGATCCTGAACACCCGGCTCGAGAACCTGCCGGACAGCCCCGACAAGCACCATCTGCTGACCGACGCCGCGCGGCTGTCGGTGCTGGCGGGCCAGTTGCTGGACCTGCAGCGCATGAAGGGCGGTGCCGACCGGCTGCAGCGCTTCGACCTGGTGGAGATGGCGCGCGACGTGGTCGCCGAGATGGCCCCGCTGGCCCTGGCGGCGGGCTACGACATTGCGTTCGAGCCGCCGGCCGGACGCGTCAAGATCGAAGGCGACCGCGATGCGCTCGCGCGCGCATTGACCAACCTCGTGCAGAACGCGATCGACCATGCGGGCGGCCGGGGCCGCGTGGTGGTGCGCGTCGATGCCTCGGGCGGCATCGACGTGATCGACGACGGCCCGGGCATCCCCCTGGCGCAGCGCGCGCATGTCTTCAAGCCCTTCTACCGCGTGCACGCCACGGGGCCCGGCGCCGGGCTCGGCCTGAGCCTGGTGCAGGAGATCGTGCGCCTGCATGGCGGCGACGTGTCGGTGCACGACGGCCCGGCGGGCGGGTCGCTTTTCCGCATGCGCTTCCCGCACAATCGGCCATCCAGCGCCCCGGAAGCGGGAAATTCCACCGGCAGGACATGACAGCCCGACCATGAACACCACCCTCGAACTGATCGGCGCGCCGACCGACATCGGCGCCAGCGTCCGCGGCGCCGGCATGGGCCCCGACGCACTGCGCGTGGCCGGCCTCCCCGAAGCGCTCGCGCGGCAGGGCTTCACGGTCATCGACCGCGGCAACCTCGCCGGCCCGGCCACGCCCTGGGCGCCACCGGCGAACGGCCTGCGCCACCTCGACGAGGTGATCGCGTGGAACCGCTCGGTCTACGCTGCCATCGACGCCGCGCTGGGCGCCCACCATGTGCCGCTGATGATGGGCGGCGACCATTGCCTGGCCATCGGTTCGGTCAGCGCCGTGGCCTGGCATGCGCGCAAGCGCGGCAAGAAGCTGCGCGTGCTGTGGCTCGACGCGCACTCCGACGTCAACACCGAAACCACCAGCCCCAGCGGCAACCTGCACGGCATGCCGGTCTCGTGCCTGCTGGGCCACGGCCCGGCGGAGCTGACCGGCTGGAGCGGCGAGCCCGCGGCACTGGCGCACGAGGCCATCCGCTTCATCGGCATCCGCAGCGTCGATGCCGACGAGAAGGAAGCCATTCGCACGCTGGGCCTGAACGTGTTCGACATGCGCCACATCGACGAGCACGGCATGCGCACCACCATGACCGAGGCGCTGCAGGACGTGGACGAGGACACCCACCTGCACGTGAGCTTCGACCTCGACTGCCTCGACCCGGCCGATGCGCCCGGCGTGGGCACCGGCGTGCGCGGCGGGCCGACCTACCGCGAGATGCAGCTCTGCATGGAAATGATCGCCGACACCGGCCGGCTCGGCTCGCTCGACGTGGTGGAGCTCAACCCCGCACTCGACGTGCGCAACCAGACCGCCGAGGTGGCGGTGGAGCTGATCGAAAGCCTGTTCGGCAAATCGACGCTGGTGCGGTAGCGCCAAGCGCCACCCGCATCGCATGAAACCGCCACGGCCCGTTCGCGGGACACCGCGGAACCGGCTTCGCCGGGCCGCCGGTGTCGCCCCCGGCGAGGGGGTGGACGCAGCGACACGAAGTGCGCGAAGCCTGGGGGCGTTTCACTTCAATGGCGTGGCCCGCATCGTGTAGCCCTGGTAGGACGGCAGCGCCACGGCCGCGATGATGGCGATCACCATGAGGGCGGGAAGCAGCCACGCGCCGATCAGCACGCCAATGCCGTTGGGCGGCGGCGGTGCGCCGAAGCGGTTGCGGCCTTCGGTGCCCGACTTGAAGACCCAGATCAGCGCGACGAGCGGGATCAGCGCCAGGAACAGCATCCAGCCCGACCAGTCCATGTCGTGCGAACGCTGGATGCCGGTGAGCACATAGAAGACCAGGTACGGAATGGCCAGCACGACGGTCAGTCCGACGATCGCGCCCTCGGAGCTGCCCAGGCCCGCGACGCCGATGAGCAGGCCCAGCACGAAGGCCGCGATGATGAACAGCACATAGGAATAGAGCGTGTACGCCAGGAAGCGCGCCCGCCCGATCCGCCCCTTGGCGGACCACAGCTTCACGGGCTGGACGTCCGCGCCGCCCTGGTACACGTCTGCCACCGCAGCCCTGGGCGCGGCATAGGGATTCGTCATTTCCGGCATGTGCATCTCTCCTCTGTTGTGGAAGGCGCATTGTGGACAAGGACCCCTGGCGAAGACCAGCCCCTTTGCCGACACCGGTGATGCGTCAGGGCTTGGTGGCCTGCGCCGCCTTGGCCTTGGTCACGTACTGCTGATAGGCAGGCAGCGCAATGGCCGCGAGGATGCCGATCGCTGCAATGACCGGCAGCAGCAGCGCACCGATCACGACACCCGTGTTGTTCGGCGGCGGCGGTGCGCCGAAGCGGTTGGTGCCCTGCGTACCGGGGTTGAACACCCAGACCAGGCTCACGAGCGGAATGAGGCACAGCAGCACGGTCCAGCCGGTCCACCCCATGTCATGGCTGCGCTGGATCGAGAGCAGCGTGAAGAACACGAAATAGGGAATGGCGATCATCAACGGCAACAGCGTCGCGAGGGTCGAATTCAATGAGCGCGCGAAAACCGCAACGATCACGCCGACCACGATCGAGAACAGGATGTAGCCCACCAGGCTGTAGGACAGATAGCGCAGCCGCCCGATCCGTCCCCTGGAGGAAAACAGCTTCACGGGCTGCACGCGGGCTTGGTCGCCATGCACATCGGCCACCGCAGCCTTCGGCGCGGCATAGGGGTTCATCGTCTCTGTCATGCACTTCTCCTCTGTGGTTGAACGGACATTGCGGGCAAGGGGGCCTACAGGAGGCCGGCCTTCTTGACGGCGTGGTAGCGGTTCACCAGCGCCACGGCGAGGTCGGCCGGCTCGACGTCGACCGACAGCGGGTCGTTGCCGACCACGCGGGCAAAGGCATCGCGGCGCGACTGCTCGAACAGGTGGGCGGCGGCCACGTCGACGGCATCGCGCGCCTGCGCCATCGGCTGGCTGGCAATGCGTCCCAGCACCCGCTCGCGCAGGCTCGCGACCAGCACCAGGTGGTTGCGGCGCAAGAGCTTGATCGCGGGGCGCAGTTCGGCCGCATCCTCGTCGCGGAAGTTGGTCAGCACGATGACCAGCGCGCGCCGCCGCTGCACGCGCAGCAGCTCCCGGGCAGCCAGCAGGTAGTCCGAGTGGGTGGTGCCGGGCTGGATGTCGTGCAGCCGGTTCATCAAGGCATTGAGGGTGGCCGTGCCCTTGCGCGGAGCGAAGTCGCGCCGCTCCTGCGCCGGGCTGCCGAAGGTCATGGCGCCGACCTCGTCGCCCTCCTTCAGCGCCACGTAGCTCAGCAGCATCAGCGCGTTGAGGGCCTCGTCGAAATGGCTGCCGGCCTGCTGCGCCGTACCGCTCTCGTCGGCGCGCATGCGGCGGCCGCAGTCGAGCAGGAAGAAGACGCACTGGTCGCGGTCGTCCTGGTACTCGCGCACGATCGGGCGGCGATGGCGCAGCGTGGCCTTCCAATCGATGTGGCGCAGCGAGTCGCCGGTCTTGTAGTCGGCGAGCTGCCGGAAATCGGTGCCGAGCCCGCGCTGCGCGTAGGTCTTGATGCCGATCTGCGCCAGCCGCCGGTCGCCCGACAGCCAGGCGTAGCGCGCGAGCGCCGCGAAGTTCGGATACACCCGCACCCGCCGCGGTTCGCCCAGCGTCTGGCGCACCTCGAAGCTCCCCGCCCGCGTGCGCCAGCGCAACTGCGTCTTCCCGAACTGCGCCACCCCGCGCTGCGTGGCCGTCGCGGTGTAGCGCAACTCCACCCGCGAGCCCGGCGGCACCGAGACGGTCTGCGGCAACCCCTCGAAAGCGAAGTGCGCATCGAGCTCGTCGAACACCGACACCTGCCAGCCCTGCGGCCCCTCGTTGACCAGCGTCAGCGTCAGCACCGTCGGCACGCCGAGCGAGAACGCCCCCGGCAGCGTGCGCTCGATGCGCAGCGGCGCAGCCCGCCACAGCCGCCAGCTGCGCCAGAGATCGACCCCCACGCCGGCGAGGCCGAGCGCCAGAAACGCCCCCACGACGACGGCAACCCGATTCACCGGCGCGCCCAGCAGCAAGGCGCCAGCGGCAACCACGGTCGCCCCCGCCAGCGTCAGCACGAGCGACCGCGCAGGAATCAAGACAACGCGCATCACCGCCCCCGCCCCCTTCCAGGAACACCGCGGAACCGGCTCCGCCGGGCCGCCGGTGTTGCCCCCGGTGAGGGGAAAGGCGAAGCGACACGAAGTGCGCGCAGCCTGGGGGAGGTCATAAGCGCGGTGCTTCCACGCTGTCGCGCGCGGCGCGCAAGAGACCGTCGACCCCCAGTCCTTCGAGTTGCGCATCGGGCGAAATCATCACCCGGTGCCGCAGCGCGGGCAGCGCCTGGCGCGCCACGTCGTCGGGCGTGATGAAGTCGCGCCCGCCCATCAGTGCGGCGGCACGGGCCGCACGCACCAGCGCCATGGCGCCGCGCGTTCCCGCGCCCGACGACAGGCCCGGCCAGTCGCGCGTGGCCCGTGCAATGCGCACCGCGTAGTCGATCACCCGCTCGTCGGCCTGCACCAGGCAGGCCAGCCGCTGCAGCTCGACCACCTGCGCTTCGTCGAGGCAGGGGCACACGGCCTCCAGCGGAAACTGGTTGCCCGCGCGCTGCAGGGTGGTCAGCTGCACGATGGCGTTTTCGTCGCTGTGGCTCGGAAACCCGATGTCGATCTTCAGCAGGAAGCGATCCAGCTGCGCCTCGGGCAGCGGATAGGTGCCCTCGGTGTCGATCGGGTTCTGCGTGGCCATCACCATGAAGGGCTTGGGCAGCGGCATCGCCTTGCCCTCGAGCGTGACCTGGTACTCCTGCATCACCTCGAGCAGCGCGCTCTGGGTCTTGGCCGGGGCGCGGTTGATTTCGTCGGCCAGCAGCAGGTTGGTGAACACCGGCCCCTGGTGCACGCGCAGCACGCCGATGCCGCCGTCGCCGCGCACCGAAGGATCGAGCACCGAATGGCCGGTGACGTCCGACGGCATCAGGTCGGGCGTGAACTGCACCCGCGCATAGCGCAGGGTCATGGCCTGGGCCAGCGCGCGCGCCAGCAGGGTCTTGCCGAGCCCCGGCACGCCTTCGATCAGCACGTGGCCGGACGCCACCAGTGCCACCAGTATCTGGTCGACGGCCTCGAACTGGCCGACCACGGCACGGCCGACTTCGGTGCGCAGCGTTTGCAGCCATTGGGCCGCACGCGTCAGTTCTTCGGATGGAATGGCTTGCATGAGCGTCTCTCGGTTCAAGGTGTGAAGGGTCCGTTGGCATCGAGCCGGCGGCGCGCGGTCTCGAGCACTTCCAGGTCGACCGCCATGGCTGCAGGATGGCGGGCGCGCGTGGACATCGCCCGCACGAGCATCGCCGCATCCAGGCCGGTGGCCCGGGCGATGGCGGCCGCGCGTGCCGAGGCATCGAGCGGGGCATAGCGGCGCAGCTGGCGTGCGGCGCATTCGTCCAGCGCGCGCAACTGCGCGGCGTGCAGCGCGCCGGCGCCGTGCATGTGCAGAAAGGCGGCCGTGCCGCGCACCTGCTCGGCCATCGAGCGCCTGTGGGTGCCGGCTGCCAGGGCCAGCGGCCCGAAGCGCACCGCCGCGCGCCAGAGCGCCACGGCAAGCGCCAGGAGGCCGACAAGCAGGGCCGCCCAGCCTTTGTGCCAGAGCCAACGCAGCAAAGGCTCGCGCGTTTCCTCCGCAACGAACCAGGCTTCGGTGCCGGCACCGACCTGCAATGCGGCCACGGCGAACAGTGCGTTGTCGGCGCGCATCAGGTTCTCGTTTCTCAGCAGGGCCCAGGGCATCACGGTGACCGTGCCGCGTCCGGCGCGCACGCGGATCGCCTCGGTGCCGCGCGGGCCTTGCACCGACCACAGGGCCGGCGGCTTCCCGTCGGCCGCCCGGTATTGCGCGGTCGCCCATGCGGCGCAGAGTCGGAAGCTGCGGCCGCCGGCGAAGCTCGCCGGCACGGTCTCGGGCTCGGCCACCGAATGGCAGTCCATGTCCTTCTCGAGCCTGTCGCGGTCCGCCCGCGATCCGGCCGGCTTCTTCTTCGCGGGCGGTGGCGCGTCCTTCTTTTCGAGCGGCTTTTTCTCTTCTTCTTCGGCCAGCGGCACCCAGCTTTCGAGCATGTCGTCGTCGACGAGGAAGCTGGGCATCACCAGGTGCCCACCCTGCTCGACCCACTCGCGCAGGCGCTGCGCCCGCTCCGGAAACAGATCCCAATGGCTGGAGGCGAGCACCAGCCGCGCCTGGGCGGGCGGCATGGCGTCGAGGCTCTCGCGCCGGACCACGTGGCCGCCGAGTTCGCGCACCAGCAACTGCGCGGCGTACAGCGAGTTGGTCCTGGCCTCGCCGCTCGCGGGCGTCGGCACCTCGGTGTCGGCCCATTCGGTGGCGGACACCACCCAGGCACCGGCCAGCACCAGCGCGAGCACCGACAGGACGCGGACCACCCAGGCGTTCATGCGGGGGCCTCGCCCGGCACGCCGGCCGGCTCGTGAGCGACCACGGAAAGATGCGGATCGAACTCGCCGCAGATGGCCAGCACCTGCGCCGTGGCAGGCAGCCGCCCGCCGTAGGCCGCAAGCTGCCAGGCCGCGACCAGCCGCACGAAGAAGGCCTGCGACGGCGGCGCCAGCCGGGTGGCGGACAGGGCCATGCATTCGCCTTCGGTGCTCGCAGCCCGTACCGGCACGGCATGCAGGTGCACGAGGCGCGACAGCGCCCCGCGGTACAGCAGCGACAGTGCCTGTCTGTGCTGGTCGCGCTGCCAGAGCGCGGCGGCCGCGCTGCCGATGTCGTCCGGCAGGGTCTCGGGCCGGATGTCCAGGCTGCCCACGTGACTCGGCCATGCCTCTTTGCCGGGCCTGCCGCCGCCGGCGCGCACCTGCGCCCAGCGGTGGATCCGCAGCACCAGCCAGGCCAGCGCCAATGCACCCAACCCCCAGACGAGCCAGCGCGCGCCTTCGGCAATCGCCTTGATCAGGTCCCGAAGCCAATCGAAGCTGTCGGTTTTCCTCTTGGCTTCCGGCTCTTCTTCGTCGTCGCGATCCTTGAAGCGAAGCTTCTTTTCGGTCTTGACGCCGGGCAGGTTCGGATCGGCACGCACGCGTTCGACGGCGGACTGCACCTGCTCGCGCGTCGGCACTTCCTGCGGCGGGGCAGCCGCGGACGGCCAGGCGCCGCATGCGCACAGGGCGGCCAGCGCCCCGGCAAGCAGCAACAGCCGCTGCCGGGAGCTAGCGGAACCCACGCCGGAACTCCTGCTCGATGTCCCAGGCCTCGAGCTCGACCCGCCGATTGAGGTACATGGCAAAACCGGCCGCCACATAGAACGGCTCCAGCACCCCGACGACGATCGCGTACGCCACCGCCACCAGCAGGCTTTCGCCCGTGCCGCTGGCATTCACGAGCCAGCCCATGACCTCCTTCGTGTCGCCCTCCGGCGCAAACCAGACCAGCAGCGACAAGAGGCCGAAATAGAGCGCCACCTCCACATGGGCAAAGACCAGCTGCATGCCGATGGCCGCGCCGCGCCGTGCGCGCAGCAACTGGTTGCGGCGCGCACGGCGCGCACCGCCGCGCTGGCCTTCGAGCTGCTCGATGGCCTGGGTGAACGAGCGCCAGGGCGAAAAGCGCCGCCACAGCAGCGTGCGCAGCAACTGGCCGCCCCAGACCGCGCGGCGATGCTGCCAGAGGTCGGCCCAGCGCGTGCCTTGCCCGAACACGGCGCGCGACAGGGTGAACAGCAGGCTCCGGTCCAGCCAGGGCTTGAGCCAGAAGATCAGCAGGCCCGGCAGCCAGCCGGCGATCTCGACCGTGCAGAGTGCGAGCGCCAGCAACACCAGGTAGACCGGCAGGAAGGTGCACCAGACCGAGCGCGCGTGGCGGCGAACCAGTTCGGCGCCCAGGTCCGCCGCCTCGGCCATGGGCCGGGGACGCAGCGCGATCGCGAGGCCGTCAACCTGCATCGCCGGCCTTTTTTGCATCGGCGGCAGCCGCGCGCGGCCGGCCCTGCCAGCCCAGGTAGGCCAGCACCAGCAGCCAGCAGGCGCCGCCCACGCCGTATTTCACCGCCGGGGCGACCCATCGCGCGGAGGACCAGAAGGCCTCGACTGCGGCGGCCACCAGCAGCAGCCCGATGACGCCGTAGACGATCACCACGGCATGGCGCGCAGCCAGCCGCAGGGCCTCGAGCCGCGTGTGCCGGCCAGGCGCGATCCAGGAATAACCGAGCCGCAGGCCCGCCGCGCCGGCCAGCACGATGGCCGTGAGCTCGAAAGCCGAGTGGGTGACGACGAAGGAGAGGAAATTCTCGGCGTGCCCGGCGGCGATCAGATAGCCGCCGACGGCGCCGATCTGGGTGCCGTTGAACACCACCACGACGGCGCTGCCCACGCCGGCAAAGATGCCGGCGGCAAAACAGCGAAAGCCGATGCCGATGTTGTGCATCACGTAGTAGCCGAACATCTGCCAGTCGTCGCTGGCGTTGCGCGTGCGCCCCAGCGATTCGGCGCGGCTGCCGTACATGGCATCGAACTGCTGCACGTCCTTGGCATCGAGCAGGTGCAGGATGAAGCCGGGGTCGCGGTACGCCGCCCAGCCCGCCGCGAGCAAGGGCACGAAGAACATCAGCGCGGCCACCAGCAGGTAGGCGCGGTGCGCCCGCACCGCCTCGGGAAAATCGACCAGCGCCAGCCGGCCGAGCCGGGCCAGGCCATAGTCGTGCCGTCGGTAGATGAGCCGGTGCGCGCTCTGGGTCAGGGTTTCGAGCCGCTGCGTCAGGTGGATCGGGTAGGCGCGCGCCTGTGCCAGCGCCAGGTGCTCGCACACGCGGCGGTACAGCGTCGCGAGCCGGGCGGCGTCGAACTTGCGCCTGGTTTCGGCCACCGCGATCACGGCTTCGAGTTCGCTCCAGAGGGGTGCGTAGGCGGCCTCGAAATCCAGCGGCGTCATCGCCCGCCTCCCCGTGCGTCCGCGCCCGCGCGGCGGCCCAGCACCCACTGGGCCACGCCGAGGAGACGCTGCGAAACGCTGGCGCCGGAGGTGTCGGGTTCGAGCACCGGCTCCGCCACGCGGGCGAGTTCGTCGAAGCGCTCGGGCGTCAGCCGCGTCGCACGGCCGGCCCAGGAGACGACCGCAAGTTGCTCGCGCGCCGACAGGGGCCGCACCGGTGCCCGGGGCTCGGCCGCGGGCACGTCGCCATGCAGGCTCACCGGGTCGCTGAACACCACCAGCGTGCCGGCGGCCAGGTCGCCCAGCCGCTTGCTGTCGCGCCGCCACAGCATCGACACGATGCCGGCGCCATAGAAGGCCGGCACGAAATCGGCCGCGCGCAGCAGGTTGCGGGTCAGCGCGGCGGCGGGCGTCACGGGCAGGCCCGAATCCATCACGACGCGCAGGCCCATCACGCGTTTGCCGGGCGTTGCCGCGGCACGCGTGAGCTCGAACACCACGGGGTACAGCCACTCGAGGCAGAAGTAGCTGATCAGCAGGATCCCCACGCCCATCTTTCCCATCACGCCGACCACGATCGAGATCGCGAAGAAGATGCCGAGCCTGATCGCCAGGTCGATCAGGTAGGCGAGGCCGCGCGCAACCAAGCCGGCCGGACGCAGCGAAAGCGCGATGCCTTCGGGGGTTTCGGCGGTGTAGAGCGTATCGAGGCGCACTGACGCGGCAGTCGGGAGGACTCAGTCCTGCAGCACGACGGTGTCGGCGATCTGGTCGTGCAGCCAGCGGCGCGACGCGCGTTGGCCCGGCAAGCCGTTGCCTGCCTGGTGCACATCCTCGACATGAGACTGAGGCGGTGCGTAGCGCGCATCCTCCAACGGGTCATTCATGGCCGTCCCTCTCCGAAACGATTGGTTTCGAAGATTCTACGGGCGCGACCGTCAGCCGCGGTTCGGCGAGGGCGCAACCGGGAAGGTCATGGCGGGCGCGGACGGCGCCTGGGGCGGCATGTCGGGCGGCGCATCGGCCCCGCCGCCTTCGAGGAAGCGGTCGAGCAGCGTGAAGAAACGGTCGTAGAAGCGCTCGTCGGTGAGCGTCTCGCTCGCCACCTTGACCATCGCGTCGTCGCTGCCGGCAAAGGGCAGCGACAGCGACCCGAAGGCGCCCACCCCCACGCTGGCCGAGTTGTTGACTTTCTTGATGCCGTAGCGGTCCTGCAGCGCGGTCGCGAAAGCCACCGTGCTCCGCCTGCCGGACTTGCCGCCCTCGCGCGCGCAGACCACGCGGAACTCGACCTCGACATGCACCTCGGACGCCGGCTGGAAGCTCTTGCGCCCGGTCACCAGGTCGGCATTGGCGGCGGTGACCATGTAGCCCTGGCTCAGCAGCGCGCGGCGCGCGGCTTCGCAGGTCTGGGCCTCGGTCGCAGGGTAGTTGCGCGTGTGGGTGGTGGTGGAGTCGAAGTCCTCCGGCGCGTACGACACGCGGCGCGACCCGCTGCCGCAGCCGGCAAGCACGAGGGCGGACAGCAGGCCCAGCACGAGAACCGGAATGCGAAGAGAAGAAGAAAGAAAGATCGGATGGGACGGCATGAAGCGGCGAATGCTAACCGGCGCCTCCGCCGGCAACGCTTCGAGCGCCGCGATGCGCGGTCGTTCCCTTGCCCCGAACGATTTTCAGGACCAGCGCAGCACGTGGTGGGCGCGCACCTTCGTCGCGGCAATCAGCCGTGCATTGGGCGCATCGGTACCGGCCACCCAGTCGCGCGCGGCCTCGGCGCTGCGGCCGAACTGCTGGTGGCGCTGCACCAGCCGCTGCTCGCGCACCGCATCGTCGATGTCGACGTACCAGACCTCGTCGAGCATCGCCGCCGCGCCCGCCCAGGGGCCGGCGTCGTGCAGGAGGTAGTTGCCTTCGGTGATGACGAGCTGCGTCGCGGGCAGCACCGCGATGGCGCCGGCGATCGGCTCTTCGATCTCGCGGCGGAATTCGGGGGCGTAGACGATGTCGCCACCGGGCCGCTGCGCGCGCAGCCGCTGCAGCAGCGCCACGTAGCCGGCGCTGTCGAAGGTGTCGGGAGCGCCCTTGCGGTCGGCGCGGCCGAGACGTTGCAGCTCGACGTTGGCGAGGTGGAAACCGTCCATCGGCACGACCTGCGCGCGGTCGGCGCCAGCGGCCTGAAGCAGCGCCTGCGCAAGCGTGGACTTGCCCGCGCCGGGTGCGCCGACCAGCCCCAGCAGCCTGCGCTGCCCGCCGGCCATCAGTGCCTGCAGACGGGCCAGGCCGTCTGCGGGAATGGGAGGGAGTTTCTGCACGGGGATGGTGGTCATGCCCCGAGCGTACCGCCCCTTCCCGTCAAAAAATCACGGGTACAGGCCGCGCTCTTGACGAGCCATCAGGATGCGTTCGCAAGCCACCGCATAGGTCGCCGTGCGCAGCGAGATCTTGTGCTTGTCGGCCGTGTCCCAGATCTGGTTGAGCGCCTTCATCATGATGCGGTCCAGGCGCACGTTGATCTCGTCCTCGTCCCAGAAGAAGGACGAGAAGTCCTGCACCCATTCGAAGTAGCTCACCGTCACGCCGCCGGCGTTGCAGATCACGTCGGGCACGACCAGCACGCCGCGCTCGGCGAGGATGTCGTCGGCCGTCGGCACCGTGGGGCCGTTGGCGCCTTCGAGCACCAGCTTGGCGGTCGTTTTCTTCGCGCGCTCGGCGGTGATCTGGCCTTCGAGGGCGGCCGGGATCAGGATGTCGCAGGCCGTTTCCCAGAAGGCTTCGTTGGGCACCACGTCGCCGCCCTTGAACGCGATCACGCCCTCCTTGTTGGCCACCGGGATCAGCGTCGACAGATCGAGGCCGTTGGTGTTGACGATGGTGCCGGTGTGGTCCTGCACCGCGACGATCTTGGCGCCCGCCTCGGCGAAGAGTTCGGCTGCGACCGAACCCACGTTGCCGAAGCCCTGCACCGCGATGCGCGCACCGCGCAGGTCCATGCCCAGTCGGCGGGCCGCTTCGCGGCCGGTGACGAACACGCCGCGGCCGGTGGCCTTGACGCGGCCCAGCGAGCCGCCCAGGTGCAGCGGCTTGCCGGTGACGACGCCGGTGGCGGTGCCGCCGACGTTCATCGAGTAGGTGTCCATCATCCACGCCATGATCTGCGCGTTGGTGTTGACGTCGGGCGCGGGGATGTCGGTGTGCGGGCCGATGATGATGCCGATCTCGCTGGTGTAGCGGCGCGTGACCTTCTCCAGTTCCTGCAGCGAGAGCTTCTTCGGATCGACGCGGATGCCGCCCTTGGCGCCGCCATACGGCAGGTTGACGGCCGCGGTCTTGATGGTCATCCAGGCCGACAGCGCCATCACTTCCTCGAGCGTGACATCGGGGTGGAAGCGCACGCCGCCCTTGCCCGGACCGCGGCTCAAGTTGTGCTGCACGCGGTAGCCCTCGAAGTGGGCGATGGTGCCGTCGTCCATCTCGATCGGCACGTCGACGATCAGCGCGCGCTTGGGACGCTTCAGGGTTTCGACCCAGCGGGCCAGCGGGCCGAGGTAGGGAACCACGCGGTCGACCTGCGAAAGGTACGTGCCCCAGGGGCTGTCGGCGGTCGGATTGACGAAGGAGAGCTTTTCACTCATGAGAGATCCCTTGGTTTGAACAGGTGGCCGCAACGATAGACCTCTCCCGCCCGTCGCGCCATGGCTTATGCGCGCCGCGCTGGCGGTTATGCAAGAGACGTTATGCGGCGTTGCCGGCGCGCCGGGTCTCGCGCAGATGACGGAACCGTCATCGAGAGGTTATCGATCGCGCAGATCCGCTTCATAGAGTGGTGCTCACCAACCAACCGCTTCAAGGAGCTGCAAATGAAGTCCTCTTCCGCCACCCGCCTTCTGGGCACCGCCACCGTCGCCGCCTTGCTGGCCGTCGCCTCGGCGCCGAGCCTTGCCGGCAACTACGCCGAGGGCGATCCGCGGCCCGTGCCGCTCACCTCGTCCACGATGCGCGCCGCCGTGGCGGCCGATGCGCAGCAATGGCTGAAGAGCGCCCCCACGCAGGGCTACACCGACGGGATCTCGCAGCAGGCCGTTGCCGTGTCGGCCAACACCCGCGCCGCCGTGGCGGCCGACACGCAGCTGTGGATCCAGTCCGGCCTGGCCGCACAGCAGAACGGCGAAGCCGGTGCCGACACGACACGGCCCGCCTACCGCCAGGCCGTGGCCGAATACACCCGGCTGCGTGCGAGCCCCGCCTATGGCGCGCTGATCGAGCAGTTCGAAAACCGGCAGACGGCAGCCCAAACGCGTACTATTGTTCGCTGATTAATAAATGGTAAAAATTCACATTTAACCAGGGAAGGAATCAGCGCAGGGTAGGCACAGGGCATTTCTTTGGTTCTATCTCCTATGATTTGCCGTATAGGCCGCATTTTTCGCCAAGAATTGATGCAAGAGCAGGATAATCCACCAATGCTCGATCTGGACCGCATCGACCTTCGCCTGCTGAAAATCCTTCAGGAGGACGGGCGCATCACCAACCTCAAGCTGGCCGAGGCGGTGGCGCTCTCGCCCACCGCGGTGCTTGCGCGCGTGCAGCGCCTGACGCGCGACGGGTTCATCCAGGGCTACGAGGCACGGCTCGACCCGCACAAGCTCGGCTGCGGCTTCATCGTGTTCGTCGAGGTGCTGCTCGATCGCACCACACCCAACGTGTTCGACCAGTTCAAGGCGGCCGTGCAGGTGCGCGACGAGATCATGGAGTGCCACATGGTCGCCGGCGGCTTCGACTACCTGCTCAAGACCCGCATGGCCGATATGGCGGCGTACCGCGAATTCGCGGGCACCGTGCTGTGGCAGCTGCCCGGGGTGCGCGAGACGCGGACCTATGCGGTGATGGAAGAAGTGAAGACCAGCGCTCGGTTGCCGCTCGGGGTGTGACGCACCCCCGGCCCCGGTCCGCTCGCGTGCGCTTTCGTCATTCCGGCTTGCGCACGATGCGCGGGCCCAGCCGGGCCAGCACATCCTGCGTCAGGTACACCCGCGGATCCGCCTCCTCGGGAATGCTCTGCAGCATGCGGACCAGCAGCGATGTCTCCGGGAAGGTGACAGGTCCGTACGACGTGTAGACATAGGTCGGCGCGTAGGTGCGCGGCACCGGAGCGGGCCGCGGCGCGGGCATCGGCATGCGCATCGCCCCGAAACCGGCCGTGCGGACGACCGGCAGCGGCCGGGCGCCGATGACGTGGTCGGCCGGCCCGCTGCCGTTCACGAGCCGCGCCACGCTCAAGGCGTCCGCCTCGAAGGGGCTGCCATCGAGGTTGGCGAATTTGTCGTCCCCTTCCAGCACGGTGCGATCGACCGTGCCTTCGAGAACGTGGAATGCGGGCGCGTTGGCGTCCCGGGCGATCTCGGCGCTGCGATAGAGCGCGTAGGCGCCGATGGCGCGCCGGTCGGTGCGGCCGTTGCCCCGGAAGGAGACGCGAAAGAGCGCATCTTCTACCTGGGTGCTGGTGTAGCCGAACCCGGCGCCCCGGCCCTCGCCGACGGCCTGGTAGGGCGTGGGCGCCACGCACCCGGACGACAAGACCGCCACGGCAACGACAGCCGCCGAAAATGCTCGCTTCTTCATGAAAACCTGCTCCCTGTTTTTTGTGGAGCCGCAGTCTAGGGGGCCTCCCGCGGTGCAGCGGCGCAGACGTCTTCGAAACTTCGACGGCACGCCAAAAAGTGCCTCTCGCGCACCCTTTACCGCGCTGGCGCGGTCCGCCCGCCGAAGATGGCCGTTCCGATCCGCACCATCGTGCTGCCGGCACTGATTGCTGCTTCGAGGTCGGCGCTCATGCCGAGCGAGAGCGTGTCGAGCGCGATGCCCGCGTCGCACAAGGCCTTGAAAACCGCATGCGCACGCAGGCACAGATCGCGCTGCGCCGCGAAATCCGGCGCCGGTTCGGGGATCGCCATGAGCCCGCGCAGCCGAAGCTGTGGCAACGCCGCCACAGCGCGGGCGAGTTCCAGCGCCTCTTCCGGCGGCACCCCGGACTTGTTCGCGCCGCCGTCCACGTTCACCTGAAGGCATACATTGAGCGGCGCCAGATGGGCCGGCCGCTGGGCCGACAGGCGCTCCGCGATCTTGAGCCGGTCGATGCTGTGGACCCAGTCGAAATGCGCGGCCACGGGCCGCGTCTTGTTGCTCTGCAAGGGGCCGATGCAGTGCCATTCGAGGGAGGCGCGCAGATCGGCCAGCGCCTCGATCTTGTCCAGCCCCTCCTGGACGTAGTTCTCGCCGAAGGCCGACTGGCCCGCCGCGTGCGCCTCCCGCACCGCCTCCGGACCGAAGGTCTTGGACACCGCCAGCAGCCGGACACCGGCCGGGTCGCGGCCCGCCGTTACACACGCGGCCACGATCCGGTTCTTTACTTGCTGGAGGTCGTCGCCAATCATCGTCATAATCGTCCAAAATCGTATCAAAACGTCACCGAACTCGAGCCGAGGAATCCCGTGGACATTACCCAATTGCTGGCGTTCAGCGTCAAGAACAAAGCCTCCGACCTGCACCTGTCGGCCGGCCTGCCGCCCATGATCCGTGTGAACGGCGATGTGCGCCGCATCAACGTGGATGCACTCGACCACAAGGGCGTGCACGCCATGGTGTACGACATCATGAGCGACACGCACCGCAAGCACTACGAAGAGTTCCTGGAGGTCGACTTCTCTTTCGAGATCGACGGCCTTGCGCGCTTCCGCGTGAACGCCTTCAACCAGGCACGCGGCGCGGCCGCCGTGTTCCGGACCATTCCTTCGAAGATCCTCACGCTGGAGCAGCTGAACGCGCCGAAGATTTTCGGCGAACTGGCGCTCAAGCCGCGCGGGCTGGTGCTGGTGACGGGCCCCACGGGCTCGGGCAAGTCGACCACGCTGGCCGCGATGGTCAACTACCTCAACGAAAACGAGTACGGCCACATCCTCACGGTGGAAGACCCGATCGAGTTCGTGCACGAATCGAAGAAGTGCCTGATCAACCAGCGCGAAGTGGGCCCGATGACGCTGTCGTTCTCCAACGCGCTGCGCTCGGCGCTGCGCGAAGACCCGGACGCGATCCTGGTGGGCGAGCTGCGCGACCTCGAAACCATCCGCCTCGCAATGACCGCGGCGGAAACGGGCCACCTGGTGTTCGGCACGCTGCACACCTCGTCGGCGGCCAAGACCATCGACCGGATCATCGACGTGTTCCCGGGCGAGGAAAAGGAAATGATCCGCGCGATGCTGTCGGAGTCGCTTCAGGCCGTGATTTCGCAGACACTGTGCAAGACCAAGGACGGCCAGAGCCGCGTGGCGGCACACGAGATCATGCTGGGCACGCCTGCCATCCGAAACCTGATCCGCGAGGCCAAGGTCGCGCAGATGTATTCCTCGATCCAGACCGGACAGGGTTCGGGCATGCAGACGCTGGACCAGAACCTGATGGAGCTGGTGCGCCGCAACACCATCTCTGCTGCCGAAGCCCGCGGCAAGGCGAAGATTCCCGAGAATTTCCCCGGCTGATCATGAGGTCCCCCGGCTTTTCACTTCGCTACGCTTCGTGCAACGCCACCCCCCACAAGGGAGGCGCGGCCGCCCTGGGGCGGCCCGGCGGTCGGCCGCCAGCAGGTTCATACTAAACAGATCAAGGAGCGCTCTCATGGAACGCGATCAAGCCAGCCAGTTCATCAACGACCTGCTCAAGCTCATGGTGAGCCGCAACGGCAGCGACCTGTTCATCACCGCGGACTTTCCGCCCGCGATCAAGGTCGACGGCAAGGTCACCAAGGTGTCGCAGCAGGCGCTCGGCGCGCAGCACACGCTGGCGCTCACCCGCTCGGTCATGAACGACCGCCAGGTGGCCGATTTCGAGCGCACCAAGGAGTGCAACTTCGCGATCTCGCCGACCGGCATCGGCCGTTTCCGCGTCAACGCCTTCGTGCAGCAGGGCAAGGTCGGCATGGTGCTGCGGACCATTCCCGCCAAGCTGCCGACCATCGACGGACTGGGCATGCCGCAGATCCTGAAGGACGTGTCGATGACCAAGCGCGGCCTCACCATCCTGGTGGGCGCCACGGGCTCGGGCAAGTCGACCACGCTGGCCGCGATGATCGACTGGCGCAACGAAAATTCCTACGGCCACATCGTGACGGTGGAAGACCCGGTCGAATTCGTGCACCCGCACAAGAACTGCGTGGTGACGCAGCGCGAAGTGGGCATCGACACCGACAGCTGGGAAGCCGCGCTCAAGAACACGCTGCGCCAGGCGCCCGACGTGATCCTGATGGGCGAAATCCGCGACCGCGAGACCATGGAACACGCGGTGGCGTTTGCCGAAACCGGCCACCTCTGCATGGCCACGCTGCACGCCAACAGCGCCAACCAGGCGCTGGACCGGATCATCAACTTCTTCCCCGAAGAGCGCCGCGCGCAGTTGCTGATGGACCTGTCGCTGAACCTGCGCTCGCTGATCTCGCAGCGCCTGGTGCCGACCGAAGACGGCCAGGGCCGCGTGGCCGCGGTGGAAGTGCTGCTGAACACGCCGCTGATTTCCGACTTGATCTTCAAGGGCGAAGTGGGCGAGATCAAGGAAATCATGCGCAAGAGCCGCAACCTCGGCATGCAGACCTTCGACCAGGCGCTGTTCGACCTGTTCGAGAGCCACTCGATCACCTTCGAGGACGCCATCCGCAACGCGGACTCGGCCAACGACCTGCGGCTGCAGATCAAGCTCAACAGCCAGCGTGCGCGCAGCACCGACCTGGCGGCCGGCACCGAGCACTTCGCGATCGTCTGACCGGGGAAGCCGGCCAGGGGCCGGTCGGGTCAGCTGTCGCCGTTCTTCGGAAGCTTCGCGATCACCTTGATCTCGAACTGGAAGCCATAGAGCCACGTCACGCCGATGCCGGTCAGCGTCGGGTGCGGCGCGTTGCCCCAATACGCCGGCACCAGCTTCCAGATCTTTTCGAAGTTCGATTCGGGGTCGACGATGAAGACGGTGACGTCGATCACGTCGTCGAAGGTGCAGCCTGCAGCCGCCAGGATCGCGTTCAGGTTGTCGAAGGCGAGCCGGACCTGCGCCTCCAGGTCGGGCTCGGGCGAGCCGTCGGGGCGGCTGCCGACCTGCCCCGAAACGAACAGGAAGCCGTTGGACCGGATCGCCGGCGAATAGCGGTTCTTTTCGTAGAGCGCCTGGCGCCCGGGTGGAAAAACGACGTCGCGTTTGGCCATGGATTGCTTTCCTTCTTGAATGGGTCGTCGCCGACCCGGTGATCACGATGCAGGGACTTTAGGGATCCGTGCCTCCCCGATAAACGGGCCCAGCCAACAATCTCTGTTTGCAGATCCCAAACAATCTTCGAATCAGCAGGAACAGCCGACATGGACCGTTTCGACGCGATGCAGGCATTCGCCCGCGTGGTGGAAGCAGGCAGCTTCACCAAGGCGGCCGAGACGCTTCATGTGAGCAAGACCAGCGTGACGCAGTTGGTACAACAGCTGGAGGCCAGGCTGCGCGTCAAGCTGCTCAACCGCACCACGCGCAAGCTCGGCGTCACGGCCGACGGAGCGGCCTACTACGAGCGCGTGGTGCGCCTGCTGGCCGACATGGACGACGCGGAGACCAGCCTGTCCAGCGCCTCGGCGCTGCCCCGGGGCCGGCTGCGGGTGGATGTGCCCAGCCCGCTGGCGCGCATGATCCTGGTGCCCGCATTGGCGGCGTTCCACGCCCGCTATCCCGACATCCAGCTCGACATGGGCGTGAGCGATCGCATGGTGGACATGATCGGCGAGAACGTGGACTGCGTCGTGCGCGGCGGCGAGCTCACCGACCCGTCGCTCGTGGCACGCCGCGTGGGCGATCTGCAGCTCGGGGTCTGCGCGGCGCCGGCCTACCTGGAACGCGCCGGCACGCCCTCGCACCCGCGCGATCTGGAAGACACGCATCACCGCATCGTGGGCTTCCTGTGGTCGCGCAACGGCAAGACCTTTCCGTACGCCATGCATCGCGACGGCGAGCGCATCGAGGTGCAAGGCCGCTACGTGCTGTCGGTCGACGACGGCAACGCCTACCTCGCGGCCGGCCTGGCGGGCCTGGGGGTCCTCTGGCTGCCGGACTACATGTCCAAGGCGCACCTGGCGCGCGGCGAGCTGGTGCGCCTGTTCGAAGGCTGGCGACTCGATCCGATGCCGCTGTACGTGGCGTTTCCGCCGAACCGGCATGTCAGCACCAAGCTGCGCGTGTTCATCGATTGGGTCGCCGAGTTGATGGCGCAGCATGCGCCTGTCGCCGTCCGGCGCGATGCCGGAAACGACGTGGACGGGCTCTAGTCGATCTGTCGCTGCCACGCGGCGAAGACGCCCGCGGCCAACGCCACCACGGCCATGGCCACGAACCCGTCGAGCGAAGCCATGAAGGTGGCCTGCTGCTCGAGCGTGCGCCACAGCGTGCCCAGTGCCATCGCATGCGCCTCGCCCGCCGCATGCCCCGCTGCGGCAAAGCCGCGGGTCAATGCATCCAGCGCCTGCATGAAGGCCGCGTTGGCCGGGTTGGCCGATTCGCTCAGCCGCACCTCGTGCAGCGCCTGCCGGTGCTGCTGCAGCGCGATCACGCTCGACGTCGCGAACGAGATGGCGAGCTGCCGCACCAGGTTCTTGAGCCGGTAGCCGTGCGCGAACTCCTCGGCGGCCAAGGGGCGGAAGGTGAGATTCGCCACCGGCAGCACGACGAACAGCATCAGCAGGCCGCGCAGCAGCAAAGGCACCAGCAGGGCCTCTCGCCCCGCCTGCGGCGTGACCCGCGAGAGCCACCACGCCGCCAGCGCCGCAACGCCGAAGCCCGCGACGACGAGCCACTTCTTGCGCGTCAGGCGCCCCGCGTAGCGCAGGTAGGCGAACACCAGCAAGCCGGTCGCCAGCGACATCACGCCCGTGAAATAGCCGGTGTCGCCCACGGTGAAACCGAGTCCGCCTTCCATCAGCCGCGGCAGCAGGTAGCTGAAGCCGGTCGACAGGTAGTAGTAGACGACGTAGAGCGCCAGCCCGGTACGGAAGGCCGAGTTGCGCAGCGCGTGGAGCCGCACCAGCGGCGCGGGGTGCCGCCACTGCTGGCAGCCGAACCAGGCGAGCCCCGCCACGCCGGCGATCGCCAGACCGATCAATGCCGGCGAACCGGTGAACAGCTCGAAGTGCGAGCGCGTCAGCACCACCTGCAGCGCCGCCTGCGCGAGCGCGAACACGAGGTAGGCGGCGTGGTGCGGCTCGGTGCGTTCGTGCGGCGCGACGTCGCCGATGTCGGGCAAGGTCCAGAGCACCAGCAGGCCGATCAGCGCGGCCGCCGGCGCGGTGCTCGCGAACAGCCAGCGCCAGTCGAAATGGGTCACGAGGAAGGCGCCGGCGATCGGTGCCAGTGCGCCGCCGAACACGACCAGCACCATGAAGGCCTTCAATGCCTTGGCACGCCGCGCCGCGGGGATGCCGATCTGGATCAGGATGCGGCAGGCGCCGAGCATCGGGCCGACGAAGTAGCCCTGCACCGCGCGGGCGAGCGTCAACTGCATCGGGCTTTCGCAGAGCGCCGCGCCCACGCCGCCCGCGGCGAAGGCGAACATGCAGACCGCGAGATAGCGCCGGTAGCCCAGCCGCTCGACCCAGGCGTGCTGGTGCAGGATGCCGAGCACGGCACCCAGCGCATAGGCGCTCGATGCCCAGATCAGCTCGTCGGGCGAGGCGTTCACGCCGCCGGCGATGTAGCTCGCAAAGAAGGCGAACAGGGCGTTGTCGACATAGTCGATGGCCGTCACCAGGCCGATCGCCCAGGGCAGCAGCGCCGCGGCGGCGTTGCCGCGCGGATGCCAGCCGAGGGCCGGCGAGTTCATGAAACAGGCCGCTCCCGGCGGCGCTGCTCAAGGGCCTCTTCCACCGGCTCGCCGGCCAGGCGGCGCTCGACGTAATCGAGATCGCGGCGCAATTGCGCCTGCAGCGAGGCGGCTTCCTTGAGTTCGCGGCGGACCTGGGCCACGCGCGCATCGAGCGTGGCGAGCTGTCCGCCGAGCGTTTCGCGCAGGGTCTTCAACGAGGCGTTCGTCAGCCGCGGACGCCCGCCCTCGGCCGGCGCCTCCATCGGCTGCTGCAGCATGGCGGTGATGGTTGTGAGCGAAAAACCCAGCGAACGCATGCGCAGCACGCGCGCCAGCTTGTCGAGATCGGCCGGCTCGTAGAGCCGGTAGCCGCCCTCGCTGCGCACGGGCACCACGATGCCGAGTTCCTCGTAGTACTTGAGCGTGCGCGGCGTCACGCCGAGCCGGGCCGCGGCATCGCGCACGGTGATGGTCCTGGCGGGGGCGGCAGTGGTCATGGCAAGGCCATTCTATATGAACCTGTACGTTCACGTACATGTTTGAGCCGCCGCACCCGTCGCGGAATGGCTTTAAGCTCTGGTCCCATGAGCAGCATCAACACCCGAACCTACGAATCCATCCCCGCGCAGACGGTGGCCTTTCTCGGCCTCGGCGTCATGGGCGGGCCGATGGCCGGTCACCTGGCCAAGGCCGGCCACGGCGTCACGGTCTACAACCGCACGGCCGCCAAGGCCGCGGCCTGGGCCGCCGAATTCGGCCCGCCGGGCCGCCATGCCGCCACCCCGCGCGAAGCGGCCGCCGGCGCAGACATCGTGTTCTGCTGCGTCGGCAACGACGACGACCTGCGCGCCGTGGTGCTGGGCGGCGACGGCGCCTTTGCCGGCATGAAGAAGGGCGCCGTGCTCGTCGACCACACGACCGCCTCGGCCGATGTGGCACGCGAGCTGTCGAAGGCGGCCGAGGCGCTGGGCCTGCACTTCATCGACGCGCCGGTGTCCGGTGGCCAGGCCGGCGCGCAGAACGGCGCACTCACGGTGATGTGCGGCGGCGATGCAGCCGTGTTCGAGCGCATCAAGCCCGTCGCCATGGCGTTCTCGCGCGCGGTCACGCTGCTGGGCGAGAGCGGTGCCGGCCAACTCGCGAAGATGGTGAACCAGATCGCCATCGCGGGCCTGGTGCAGGGCCTGTCGGAGGCGATCGCCTTCGGCCAGCGCGCCGGTCTCGACATGCATGCGGTGCTCGGCGTCATCGGCAAGGGCGCTGCCCAGAGCTGGCAGATGGACAACCGCGGCAAGACCATGATCGAGGGCAAGTTCGACTACGGCTTCGCGGTCGACTGGATGCGCAAGGACCTGGGCCTGGTGCTCGACGAAGCCAAGCGCAACGGTGCGCGCGTGCCGGTGACGGCGCTGGTCGACCAGTTCTATGGCGACGTGCAGCAGGCCGGCGGCAACCGCTGGGACACCTCCAGCCTGATCACCCGATTGAAATAGGCTCGCCCCCAGGCTGCGCGCACTGCGTGTCGCTTCGCCTTCCCCCTACCGGGGGCAACGCCAGAGGCCCGGCGAAGCCGGTTCCTCGGCGTTTCCGGCAGGGCGGGCTCAGCGAACCGGCGAGGTTGTCGGACCCACCGGTTGCGCGGGCGCGGCGCCCGGCGAAGGCAGCGGCTCCATCGGCGGCAGCGGCACGCGCGAGGACGATGAGGAAGAAGAAGGCGACGACGGCGACGCCGAAGTCACCGGCGCGGGGCCCGTGCCTCCGCGCTGCGCCGCGGCCTGGTTCGCTGCCTGGCTGGCCGCGAGATCGGCCTCGCTCACGACCTCGACCACGCGCACCACCTTCACCACCCCCGCCACGCCGCGCGTGATGTCGGTCGCACGGTCGGTCTCGCGCCGCGTGGCGATGCCCATCAGGTAGACCACGCCGCGCTCGGTCACCACCTTGAAGGAGTTGGCGAAGATGTCCTTGGCGTCGAGCAGCGAGGCCTTGACCTTGCCCGTGATGTAGAGGTCGTTGGAGCGCTCCTGGAAGGTGCTGGAGGCACCGACGGTGAGTTCGTTCACCACCGAGCGCACGTTGACGATGCGGCCCACCTCGTCCTCGACACGGCGGCGGTCGGCGTCGCTGCCCACGGCGCCGGTCAGCAGCACCTGGCGGTTGTAGCTGGTGACGCTCACGTACATCTGGTCGTTGGCGATGTCGCGCACGCGGGCGGCGGCGCGCAGTTCGATGCCCTGGTCGTCGAGCTGGGCGCCCGAGCTGCGGCGATCGGTCGCCACCATGCCCACGCCCACCACCGCGGCACCACCCACCACGAGCGGCACGCAGGCGGAAAGACCGCCGACCAATGCGGCACCCAGGGCGAGTGCAAGGGCGACGCGTCGGGTCGACGTCATTGTCATCATGGTCATGAGGAAGCTTCCTGTTCTCCGAGTAGCTGGGCATCCACGCCATCGCACAGGCAATGCAGTGCGAGCAGGTGGACTTCGTGGATGCGCGCCGCACGCTCGTGCGGCACGCTGATCTGGACGTCGGTTTCGCGCAGCGCGCGGCCGATAACGCCGCCGGTGCCGCTGCTTCCCCCGCCGGGCGCCGCGGGCGGACCCGACACGGCGTTGCCGAGCAGGGCCACCACCGTCATGTCGCGCTCGTGCGCGGCCAGCACGGCGGCCAGCACGGCCGCGGACTGCCCGCTGGCGCTCAAGGCGAGCAGCACGTCGCCGGCCTGGCCCAGCGCGCGCACCTGGCGGGCGAAGCGGTCGGCGTCGATGGCATGGGCGCTGTCGGCGTTGGGATCGGTGGTGTCGCCGGGCAGCGCGATGGCACCGAGCTCGGGCCGCTCGCGTTCGAAGCGGCCGACGAACTGCGCCGCGAACTGGGCGGCCAGCAGTCCCGAGACGCCCGCGCCGCAGGCCAGCACCTTGCCGCCGCTGGTCACGCAGGCCAGGATGGCCTGCATCGCCTGGGAGATCGGTTTGCTGAGGACCGGTCCGGTCTGGTATTTGAGGTCGGCACTGTCGATGAAGTGCTGCTGAATCCGTTGCTCGAGCATGAGGCGGGATGATAACTGGGGGTTGTGAAACAAGACGTGTGGAATGACCCACCCCCGAATCTCCGCGCACTTCGTGTCGCTTCGACTCCCCCCTCAAGGGGGCGCACCCGGTGGCCCGGCAAAGCCGGTTCCACGGGTGCCCTGGCATGGGATGGGCTGGGCTGCTCCACGGCCTTCGAGCGGATCAGCCCGCGTCGAAGGCACCCTGGAGCCAGGTGATTTTCTCCTCGACCAGCACCACGTCGAAACGGCACGGCGGCACCGTGCGCAGCTGGCTCAGGTAGTGCCGCGCGGCGAACACGATGCGCCGCTGCTTCAGCCCGGTGACGCTGCCGCCCGCACCGCCGTGCGCGCCGCTGCTGCGCTGGCGGACCTCGACGAACACCAGCGTGCCGTCGCGCGGATCGCGCATGATCAGGTCGATCTCGCCGCCGCCGCGGCCCGGCGTTCGATAATTGCGGGCGAGCGGCACAAGGCCGGCGTCCTGCAGATGCTCGAGCGCGGCGTCTTCCGCCGCATCGCCGCGATGCTTCGTCGTGGTGGTCTTCATGGCTCCCTGCCGTCTTCTTGTTGTCGTTCGTTCCTACGGAGAAACCTCTTGGCTTCACTCGCACCTGCTTCTTTCGGCGCCGCCCTCGCGGCCGCGCACGACGCCGCGGGTGCGCAGCATTATCCGCAGGCCACGCTCTACGTGGTCGCGACGCCGATCGGCAACCTGGCCGACATCACGCTGCGCGCGCTGCATGTGCTGCAGCTGGTGGACGTGATCGCCTGCGAGGACACGCGCCACACCCAGAGCCTGCTGCGCGCCTACGGCATCGACCGCCCCGGCGCCCGGCTCCTGGCGGTGCACCAGCACAACGAGGCGGAGGCCGCACAGGCCGTGGTCGCGCGGCTCGCGCAGGGCGAGCGCATCGCCTATGTCAGCGACGCCGGCACGCCCGGCGTGAGCGACCCCGGCGCGCGGCTGGTCGCGGCGGTGCGCGCGGCGGGCCAGCGCGTGCTGCCGCTGCCGGGCGCCAGCAGCGTCACCACGCTGGTCGGCGCCGCCGGGCTGGTGGCCGACGGCGCCGACGGCAATGCCAGCAGCGCCTTCGTCTTCGCGGGTTTCCTGCCGAGCAAGGCCGGCGAGCGCGACACCGCCGTGCAGGCGCTCGCGCAGGAGCCGCGCGCCGTGGTGCTGCTGGAGGCGCCGCACCGCATCGAAAGCCTCGCGCGTGCGCTGGCCGTGCTGGGCGACCGCCGCATCACCGTGGGCCGCGAGCTCACCAAGCAGTTCGAGGACATCGCGACGGTGGCGGCCAGCGCCCTGCCCGACTGGTTCGGAGCCGACCGCGACCGCATCCGCGGAGAGTTCGCGCTCGTGCTGCATCCGGTGGCGGTGAGCGGCGACGGCGGCGCCGAAGGCGAGCGCGTGCTGCGCCTGCTGCTGGCCGAATTGCCCGTGAAGACCGCGGTACGGCTCGCCGCCGAGATCAGCGGCGCGCCGCGCAATGCGCTGTACGAAACGGCACTGCGCATCCGCAACGACGCGCCGGCCGACTAGCGCCAGCCGCTACGCCGAACGATCTGGCTCGATCTCCGAAAGGAACTCGGGCGGCACGGCATTCGTCAGCCAGACACCGTTTTCCGCGAGATGAAAGGCGTGGCCGATCGCATGCATGCGTTGTGCATCCACGACGAGCACATGCGCCCTGCCATGGCGCTGCCCCACCCGCACGGCCGTGGCCGCGTCGGCCGACAGGTGCACATGCTGCCGCGAGCCCGGCCGCAACCCCTGCACTCGAATGGCCTCGAGAAAGCGCGTTGCCGTGCCGTGAAAGAGCCGTGGCGGCGGCTCGACCGCATCGAAGCTGCGTTTCACCTGCGGCGTCGAATGCCCCTGCAAGGCGCGAATGCGCAGCCCATCGCCCGACAGTTCGTAGCGCGTCTTTTCTCCTGAAGCCACCACACCCACGATGCCCGGCCGGGTCAGGCCGCGGCCGTGGGCAATGGCACCGGCCACCAGCGCATCGATGTCGGCCCAGCCCTCCGCATCGAGCCGCAGGCCGATGGATTCCGGCGCATGCCGCAGCACATAGGCGATGAACTTGCTCACGTCTTCGGGCGTCATGCGATCTTTCTGGCGGTTTGAAGCACGGCCTGCCAATGGTCGCCATGCGCGAGCAAGGCATCCAGGAGCCGCTGCACATGCGCGTTCGGCGCCCTGTCTGCGGCGTGGAACACGTGGTACTCGAGCGGTGGGTAGCCGCTCAAGGGAATGGCCGCCAGCCCCTTGGGAATGCGGCAACAGGCATTCACCACCGTCGCCCCGAACCCCAGTTGCGCGAAACGCAGCATCAATTCCCAGCCGTTGGCTTCGAGCGACGGCTGCCAGGGTATCGACTCGGCCTGCAGCAGCCGGCCCAGCAGTTCGCGGTGCGGCTTGCCGGCCGGCGGAACGATCAGTTGCATGCCCTTCAGGTCTCGCAGGCGCACCGACTTGCGCGCAGCCAGTGCGTGCGCACGCGGCACGACCAGCGCCTGGCCCACGACCGTCAGCCGTACAGCCCGCAGGTCCGCAGGCACTGTGCCGAGCGGCGCGATGCCCAGTTGCGCCTGGCCGGCCCGCACCGCCTGGATCGATTCATCGCGGTTGCGCGTGAGCAATTGCAGATGCGGCGAAGCACCCGGCCCGGAAAACTGCGACAGCGCCTTGCCCAGCAGATAGAGGTATGCCCCTTCGCCGGCGGCCAGCGTGACGGCCGGCCTGTCGCGTCCTGTCTCCATCCCCTGGACGAGGCGGCGGTTCAGCATGAGCAGTTCCCTCGCATGGCGCGCCACCTGCTCGCCCGCGCTCGTGAGTTCGAGCGCACTGCCAACCCGCAGGTAGAGCGTCGCGTCGAGTTGCTCGGCGAGCTTGCGCACCTTCGCATGCAGCGCCGGCTGGCTGATGTGCAGCAGGCGCGCCGACTCGCTGAAGTTCAGCGTATCGGCGAATACGGCAAACGACTGCAGCGCATCGAGGTTGGTGCGGGGAACATCCATCTATCCATTTTATGGATAGCACATCCAATATCGGTAGTTCCCAGTGATTGGCTTCATTTCTACGATCCGGCTGCTTCGAACACACAAGGAACAAGAAATGAAAAACATCCACCCTCTCTCCAGGCTCGGCATCGACATCGGCCGCGTGCTGATCGCACCGGAAGGCGCCGATGGCGCGGACACCTCGTTCATCGGCGGCTCGCTGGACGATGCGCTGGGAACGCCACCGTACGAAGGCATGTTCGATGCCGTCGCGCCGCTGGTGGAGAAATTCGAAGGCCGCGTCTGGCTGGTCTCGAAATGCGGGCCGAGCGTGCAGGCCAAGAGCCGCGCATGGCTGCTGCATCACCGCTTCTTCGAGCGGACCGGCATCGCGCCTGCCCACCTGCGCTTCTGCCGTGAGCGGCCCCAGAAGGCCGATCACTGCCGCGAGCTCGGCATCACGCACTTCATCGACGACCGCAGCGATGTGCTCCACCACCTGAAAGGCATCGTGCCGAACCGGTATCTGTTCGGCCCGCAACGCAAGCCGGTCACGGACGCAGGCGTCGTCCTGCTGCCGGCCTGGAAGGATGCGGCGGCGCTGGTCGGCTGAAGCGCGCGGGCGCTAGCCGTCGAGTTCCGCATACCGCCTGAAGATCCCGTCCTCGTTGAACGCGATGCGGCGCGGGCTTTGCAGGTAGTCGCGCACGCGCTGGCGGCGCTTGACGTTGTCGTGCAGCTTCTCGACGGCTGGCGTGCGGGCCAGCGCCCTTGCGGTGGCCTTCGGAAACGCATAGCGCAAACCGTCCACCAGCTGGAACAGCGAGAGATCGGCATAGGTCAGCATGTCGCCAACCAGGTGCAGGTCGCCCGCGGGGTTGCGCTGCAGCACCTGCTCGAACCAGTTCAGGAACTTCGGAATCCGCTCTTCGCGGAAGGCCCGCGCGCGCTGCACGGCCGCATCGCGCTGTTCTTCGTAGTAGGCGCCGGTCGAGATCGGATGGTGCGTGTCGTGGGCCTCGGCAACCGCGTCGGCAATGGTGAGCTGCAGCTGATGCGTCCACAACCCATCGGATTCGCCGATGCCCGACAGCCCGAGCCGCGGCCCGAGGTACAGCAGGATCGCTGCCGTCTGCCCCACCACGATGTCGCCGTCGACCAGGAAGGGCGGCGCGAAGGCGGCGCGGGCGTTGTGGGGGTCGCCGAGCCGCCGGCCCAGCGCGGACTCGCCGCCGCCCTTCGACTCGGGCAGCCGCGCCACGTCGACATAGTCGGCACCCGCGGCCTCGAGCGCAAGCCGCACGAATTCACCGCGGCCCTGGATCGTGGGCCAGTAATGGAGTTGGTAGGGCATGCGGCCATGGTGTCAGGGTCTGTGGAACCCCGCAACCGACCCGGCCCTTCGCAGACCGAGCTACAGACTCACCAGAACTTCCACCACGGCCGCTCCGCCAGGCGCAGCGCCTGCGGCCGGGTGTCGAGGTCGACGTTCTGGGTGACCGAGTCGCCGGAACGGCGGCGCATCTCGGTTTCGAGGGCATGCGCAATGCCGCGCGCCTGCCTCTCGCCGCGCAATGCGCGCCTGCGCCATTGCGCGGCATGTTCTGCCAGGCTGGCCTCGTCCAGATCAGTCAACTCCGTCATGGGTGGAAATCTTGCATGTGCGCGCTGGCGACGCCAGCGCGTGGTGAATCGTCGCGGGGAGAAAGAAGAAACCGGAAGCCCCTGCATGCGAAAGCATCCGCGGTATCGGGGCATCCCCGCCTCGAGGGCGGCTTGGAAGCAGGGGCAATGATAGTTCGTGACCGGTCGCGCCGCGGTTGCACCCGGTTCAATAGACGTCGCGCCGATAACGGCCCTCGGCAACCAGCGCGTCGAAGGCCGACGCTCCCAACACCTCGCGCAGCACCGAATCGACGCCCGGGGCCATGCCTTCGAGGCTGCCGCAGACATAGATCACCGCACGGTCGGCGACCCATTGCCGCAGCGCGCCGCCCGCCTCGCGCAGCCGGTCCTGCACATACCGGCGCTGCGCCTGGTCGCGGGAGAACACCAGGTCGACGCGCTCCAGTGCACCGGCCGCCTGCCATTGCGCGGCTTCTGCGGTGCAGAAGGCGTCGTGCGCGGCGTGCCGCTCGCCGTACACCAGCCAGTTGCGCCCATGCCCTCGCCGCACGCGCTCGCGAAGATGCGCGCGCAGACCCGCAAAGCCGGAGCCGTTGCCGATGAAGATGCATGGCACCTCATCGTCGACGAGCGCAAAACCGGGATTGGGCAGCAGGCGCAGTTCGACGGCGGCATCCGCCGGCGCCCAGGCGGTCAGCCAGCCCGAGGCCACGCCCCATCCGTCCTCGCGGCGGGCCTGGCGCACCAGCAATTGCACGCAGCCATCGGCCGCGATCGATGCCACGGAGTAGCGTCGCGGCGCCAGCGGCTGCAGCGTATCCGCCAGCGCCTGCGCGGTGACGGGGGCCGGCGCGATGGGAAGCGTGCTGCGGGCCAGGACGTCCTCGAGCGCGCGCTCCTGGCCATCGCAACGCACGAGCGTTCGCCCGTCGAGTCCGGCCTGGCGCAAGAACAGTTCGACCGCATGGCTGGCCTGACGCGGCCGCAGTTCGACGAGCGCACCCGGCGCCCAGGCGGCTGCGCCGGGGCGTTGCAGCTCGATCTCGAAGAGGGGATCGCCCTGGCTGCCTGCGTTGAGCAGGGTCCGGCGCACGAGGCGCCACGACTCGAAAGGAGCCGCCTCCGGCTTGTGCGCCTGCCACGTGTCGACCCGCACCTCGAATGCTTCGGCCAGCGACCGCTGCCAGTGCGCGAGGGCCCCGGCATCGCCGTTGCTCACCTCGATCATCGGGAACAGCGCCTGCGCGCCATGGCCGCGCAGATCGTGGTCCAGCGTCCTGCCGAAGCCGCAGAAGTTGGCGTAGTGCCTGTCGCCCAATGCAAGCAATCCGTAGCGCACATGCTGCAGGCCGGAGCCGGTCTGTCGCGCGAACTGGCGCGCAAAGGCGCGCAGGCTGTCCGGCGGATCGCCGTCGCCGGAGGTGCTGGCCACCAGCAGCACCTTGCGGTAGTGCCGCAGCGCATCCACGCTCAGGCGGACCAGGGGCTGCAGCACCACCGCGACGCCGGCCGCCCGCAGGGCCGCCGCCGTCTGCAGCGCGATGCGCTCCGCGTGGCCGGTCTGGGTCGCGAAGGCGAGCAGCACGGGCTCGATGCCGCGCCCGGCCGGCTGCAGCGCCGGGCCCGGCAGTCGTGTGCGCTCGTCGCGCACGGCGCGCTTCGTGCGCCGGCGTCCGAGATAGAGCATCCATCCGGTGACCGCGAACAGCGCCAGGCCCAGGCTGCCGAGCATCATCACGATGCGGCCCGGCATGCCCCAGTAGGTGCCCATGTGCATCGGATAGATGCTGTTGACCAGCCGGCCTGCCAGCGGCTTGTCGGCGTAGCGTTCGTGCTGCGCGGCTTCGCCGGTGGCGGCATCGAGATAGAGGCGGTTGCGTGCACGCTCATGCTCGGGGTTGACACGCAGGTAGGTCGCTTCGACCTGCGATGCGTTGCGTGCCGGCAGGCGCAGCGTGGCCTGGCTCCAGTCGCCATTGGTTTCCTGCAGGAAGGATTGCCACACGCGCTGCAGGTCGGTCCTGGGCGCCGCGGCCGCCTTGGCGGGGGCGCTGCCGGCCTGCATGCGTTGCGCGCGGGCCGCGCGCCCCTCGCCTGCCGCGTCGTCGACCAGCGTGCGCAACGCATCGAAGCCCCAGTACATGCCCGTCAGGCTGAAGGCCAGGTACGTGAGCAGCGCCACGGTGCCGGCCACGGCATGCAGGTTCCAGAGGAATGCACGGCCGGTGAGTGCGAAGTCCAGCTTCAGCCAGGCCCGCCAGCCGAGCGGCCGGCGCGGCCAGCGCAGATAGAGCCCCGACAACGCCAGGATCAACAGGCCCGCGGCCAGGGTGCCGGTGACGGGCTTGCCCGTGTCCCGAGGCAGCAGCAGCCAGCGGTGCAGGTCCTCGACGAATTCGAAGAAGGCATCGCCCTTCGGTTCCGGCAGCAGGCTGGCCGTCCAGGGATCGACCAGCCGCACCTCGCCCCGACGCTGGCCTTCGGGCGGAGCGAAGTTGACACGCGCCGGCCGTCCGGGCTCGGCAAACACCGTGAGCGTGGCGATCCGGCGCGTCGGATGCGCCGCCTGCAGGTGGTCCGCCAGGGCCGCGGGCGGCAGCGCTGCCGCGCCAGCCGGGTTGGGCACGTGGCGCAGTTCGGGATTGATCGCATCGACGATCTCGGCGCGAAAGGAAAGCACCGCGCCGCTCAACCCGATCACGACGAGCACGGACCCGGCCGTGATGCCGATGAACCAGTGGATCTGGAACCAGACGCGCCTCAGAAGAGCAGTAGCCATTTCAGAGATCGACCTTGAGCGTTGCCTTGATAGAGCGTGGCGCGCCGACGGCCAGCCGCGTGCCGGCTGCCGCCCAGTAGCGCTTGTCGCCGACGTTGTCGATGTTGACCTGCCACAGCGTGCGCTTGCCGAAGAGCTGCGTGACATAGCGCGCGCCCAGGCCGAAGATGGTGTTTCCGCCGATGAATGCCTGGTTCAGGTCGTCCACCGGACGCCGTCCCGTGTGGTACGCCCCGGCGTTGACTGACAGGCCCGGAACTGCCGCGATGTCGTACGAGAGAAAAGCGCTGGCCGTTTGCCTGGCGGTGTTCTCGGGCATCTTTCCGTTGTACTGCGCGTTGATGCCGCGGAACTCGGCATCGAGCGACTGGGCCGAGAGCTGCCACGCGAGTGCGCGGGTCAGGCGGCCCTGCGCCGAGATCTCCAGGCCGCGGTAGCGCTGCCGTCCGTCGGCCACGAAGGTGTTGGCGCTGTTGGTGTAGGCGCCCGGGCGTTCGATGTCGAACAGGGCGCCGGACAGCAGCATTCCGCCGCCGGTGAGCCAGCGCAGGCCGATCTCTTTCTGCTTGCTCACGCCAGGCTGCATGTGGGCATTCTGGTTGGCGGTGCCGGCGGGTGCGATCTCGCCTTCCTCGACGCCCTGCGCATACGACACGTAGCCCACCAGCTCGGTCGTGAACTTGTAGCTGAGCGCGGCGAGCGGCGTGGTCTTGCGCACGTCGAAGGCAATCGCCGGGATCGTGGCGCTGGCGCCCTGCGTGCTCTGGTAGTGCGTATGGCGCGCACCGACCACCAGCTGCCATTGGGGCGAGAGGGTGATGCGGTCGAGCGCGTAGAGACCCAGCTCCTCGCTGTCCTGCGCCCCCGTGGTGGGCCGGGTCGGAAGCGCGGTCAGCGGCAAATAGCCGATGGCGACCGGGTTGTACAGGTTCTGCACGGTGCTCGCGCCGCCGTAGGTGCGCTGGAAGATCGGGTCCTGGGTCTTCTTGCTCTGCGCGGCGCCGATCGTGAGTTCATGCTGCACGCTGCCTGTCGAGAAGGTGCCGAACAGCTCGGTGCGGAACAGGTCGGACGTCTGCTTCAGGCGCTGGTCGTTGCCGGTGATGCGGCCTGCACCGGTCAGCACGTTGTAGTTGCTGAAGCTCGCGAGCCTGCGGTCGCGCTCGGCTTCGGAGTGGCCGGCCTCCACCGTCAGCGCCCAGTTGTCGCTGATCGAATAATCGGCACGCAACTGGGTGTTGGTGACTTCGGCGTCGAACACCGCCCACGGTGGGCCTAGCAGCTTGTCCGGGTCGGGCACGGCGGGCAAGGCGATCACGCCGTTGACGGCCGCCAGCCTCGCGATGCCCGCCTGCTCGGTGATGCGCTTGCGGTAGTTCTCGAGGTCGGCCTTGAGGGTGAGGCGGCTGTTGACGCGCCAGTCGAAAGCGGCCGACACGAACCTGCGGTTGCCGTCCACCCCCTCGATGTTGGAGCCGATGCGGCCACCGGCCGCGTTGATGCGCAGGCCGTACTGCTGCTGATCGCCGAACTGGCGGCCGATGTCGGCGCTCGCCTGCAACGAACCCTTGTTGTCGAAGCCAAGGCCGACGGTGCTCACCGGCGTGCTGCCGGCGCGCTTGGTCACCAGATTGACGATGCCCGCCGGCGTGGTGAAGCCATAGTAGAGCGCCGATGCGCCCTTCAGCACCTCGACGCGCTCCTTGTTCTCCATCGGGATTTCGGAGACGTTGGGAATCGCGAGCGAGCCGTTGAGCCGGTAGTTCGTCCGGTTCTCGACCGCGATGCCGCGGATCACGAGCTGGTCGAAGGTGTCGCCGCCGTTCTGCTGGCGTGTCACGCCGGCCGTGTTGCGCAGCACCTCGTAGATGCTCGCCGCGCCCTGGAGCTCGAACACGTCGCGCGTGACGGTGTTGACCGTCGCGGGAACCTCCAGGATGTTGGCGCCCCTGAACGTGCCGGCCTCCACGGTATGGGCGACAAATCCGCTGGTCGAACTGGATTCCACCGTGACGGTGCCGAGTTGTCCGCGCGCCTCGGAGGCGGAATCGGTCGTTTGCGCGTGGGAGACGTGAGAGAAGGTTCCCGCGAGCGCGAGTGGCGTTGCCAGAAGAAGAAACTTGTGCATGGCGCATGCGCGTGCACCGGGAAGCACGGCAGTCGAAACTATTCAGAAGGGGTCTATTCTAGAGATGCGCGTGAGAATCATTCCCAGATTCAAGACTGCAGCGTCGGCGAAATGGGAAAAAGAAAGGCCGGGAGCTCTGGGAAGCTCCCGGCCTTGTGCCCCGTGTGCGCTACCTCAATCAGAAGCCGGCAACTCGGGCGTCGATTCCAGGTTGAGCACATGACGCAGATGAATGATCAGTTCGCCCGGAGCGAGTTCAAGTGGCTGACCATCCACGGTGAGCGGCCTTTCAGCCAACCCGTCCTCGCCGACGTCGAACACTTCGAAGGTTCCGAAATCTTCCGCAGGCCACGGAACGATGGTGACCTTTGCCTTGGGGTCGATCTGATAGCGCTCGCACAGGTCGAGGCATCGCAGGGCCAGGTCGAGCTGCCGTTTCGCTTGCCGGGCCGCCTCGTCGCCGCCATTGCTGCGCAGCTGCTCGACGGCCTGATGCTGGCCCCGTTGAAGGAGCTCGATGGCCCTGTCAAAGCGAAGTTCGTGTTTCATGGGTCGTTGCGCTCTGTCGCAGGTGAAATCGAAATAGCGGCGTGCGGCCGGTCGTGACCGGTCGACGGCCAGGCTCTCGCCGTCCGCGTCGCGAAGTCATTGTTCAGAGGAGAAATAAAAATCCGGAAGAGTCCGAACTCTTCCGGATTTGTATTTGGCCACCGCCAGGAATCAAAAACTCGTGAATACTGAGATTTCGAGAAAAACTTAGCACAAGCACCGACAAAGATGCCGACAAACTCGAAAGTTTCCCAGTAATTGGAAACTTTAAACAAGCAGGGGCCGTGCTGGATTTTGAGCGCTCTAGGCCGATAGCCGTCACCGATGTGGGCGCTTGCAACTGCGTGCTCGGCGTACCACTGCAACCGAGCCCTGCCTGCTTCAGAGACTGCTTAGCGTAGCAACCGCGGGTTGGTCAGCGGATTGGGCAAATCGCACCCTGCTCAGTCGTCTTGGTCCCCGCGGATGGGACGCCCGCCTGAGCATCCCATTTCACCAAAGCCCCGTTCGTAAAACCAGCCAACAACTCCGGCAAGTTCATGTGCATAAGAAGCACAGACGAGGCCAAATCGTCGCCAGTGGAGTCGATCAGGATCATTCCAACCTGCGTTTTTTGGGCTTGAAGCTCGTGCAAACCATATTGATCAGACTTATGCAATTCAAAAACCCAAAGCCGCTTCGGGCTGTCCATCAATCGAATTTCCTCCTTCAGCTCAGGTGCCATTTCGTTATTTGCGGCCCACTTTCGAAGCTTTCTCTTGTCCACCAATGACAATCGAATTACCAAAGTTTCAGTCAATTGCTGAATTTCAACAGCAGTTTTTACTCCTGCCGCAACAAAGCTCGCAAAAATATCAGCCATAAGGGCGAGCGCAAGCGTCTGAGCCTCTTCCGCAGACATAAAAACATCGGTTGGAAGCAAGGGAATCGCGGAGGCGCCATGCTCCATGCTGTATTCAGACGTACTTCTTTCAGTCAACAACCGATAGGGGCCGGCGTTGTCATTATGAATGATGAAGCTCGGCGCCCAGGTCGCAGCATGTAAAAATGAAAACACGGTTCCATTTGATGATTGAGCTACCAGTTTTCTAGCTGTGGGATTCGACTCCCATGTATGGCCAATCACAACAATGGCGTGTCCTCCGCTTGGAGCATACAGAATCAAGATTACTGGTATTTCAGATTCGACGTACGGATGAATTGTCTGTATTGCCGCCGAAATAGCGTCATCAGTCATTGATGCTTGGCCGTTCCTGTACCAGAAGCCGCCAAGGGGGATCAAGTGAGGCGAATACCCCGCAGCTCGTATGGCCTCGGTCATCTGCTGCTCAGTAAGGCCCTGGCGGTTTGGCCTAGTCCGACCAGTCACAAAATATCTTGTCGCCGCGTCGGTGATTTGTGCTGGATCGTGAGCACGATCCCCCTCTCTCTTTCTCAAGGTTCGAAGCGCCATCCAAATCGAAGCTTGCGCACACGCACCGACTGCATTGTCCTGCTGCATAAAAGGAGTACCGACAACCGAATAACTCTTCCCGGCTATGTGGACTGGGAAGTTATCGGCGCTGCGGACAAACCCCTTGGTAACGATTCCATTAATTATCGAGGCACCCACTGGGCTTTTGATGACAGGCCGCAATGTAATAAAACCAAGATAATCTTCTTCAGAAATTCGATCGACGTACGCTAATGCTGCCTCGCCTTCCTGAAGCTTGTTTTTAAAAAAATGAACTCGCGTGCAAAACTTTTGCACAGGCGAGAATTGCCGGCTATAGTACGCTGCATATTCGGCAGAAAAATCAGGATCTTGCACACGCTTCTGGACAAGAAGTACCTGAGTGCCCGCATCGCCCATTAATCGACAACAGTTCGTCAGCGGCTCCTGCGTATGCGGCGAGACGGCCGATTCCTTGCCCGTCAGACTCTTCAACTCCGAGTTGATAGCGGAATATATTTCCCCAAAGTTTTCCGCGGCGATTATTTGCAGTCTCATAGCCATAAAAAAAGCCGCTAGAAAGCGGCTTAGTTATTTTTTTAAGTTTAGAAAACGGTTACGGATTTCGAATTTTCGTACGCCCTACGCTGCAGCGCGCGCAACTCTTCAACCTTCTCGCTGACTTGTTCAGACAACTGATCGCGCACCTCTTTGGCTTGCTGCTCTGGCATCTGTCTTTTTCTCTCTGGGCTACGAGCAGTGTCGAGGACGAACTGACCCAACGTAGCGGTAGTCATTGACAATCTCCTGGAAGACGGCTACGAGCCGTCTGTTGCTTCGGGTCAAACGATTATTGACCAACGTATTTCGTTTGCCAAGCCCCAAGAAGCAAATTTTTGGCAAAGTCTTTGATTATATCCTACAAAATCTCCTTGGATTCGCTGCCAACGGGGGGCCGGGCACGCCAAAGGGTTAACGGTCCACCAGCCGGCATGGTGCACATCGAAGTCACCATGCTTGGCCGAGGCTCCACCCGGTACCTCGATGCTCGGAAAGCACCTCAGGCCGCTTGCTAATGGTCCGGCGCGGCCGATGAAAGTCGCGGCACTCTACGGTGGGATGGACCCTCCCCTCCAACTGCCGCTCGAGGTCCAAAGCACCCAGCTCTGCGGGCGCTGTCGGCTTGCTGGTCACTGACGAATCCGCCGCGATGTCGGACTCTCGCATTTAGGGCAGCGCATCTTCATACGCTTCGCGCCTTCATCGGCAGGGGTACAACGGGCTGGTTTCTTTGCGTGCGTCAATGGTCCGCTGCAGGCCCATTCCTAACGGGAAGTCGTGCTGCGCAGACGGCCAGGGCTGAAGCACATAGTTTCAGCATTCCGGCCATGTGCCTGACATGACTCACGTCTCCGTGGTGTGAAGATGCAATAGATATCGCGAGAGCAGCTTCGCTGTGGCGGTCATGCCAAAAGCTGTTCTGAGAACCGCCTCACAAACTTCGAGTAAGTCGCTACGCTGCAGGCTCATCCGCCCGGTTAGCAAAGCCAGCAAGAACTCAACGATTGCTTCGGCCTTGTCCGATCCCGCATCCTCGGATAAGGCGTAAAGGAGGATATTCCGCATGTCGCAACTGTGGCGCGGATCGCAAGCGCCGTAGGCGAGTTCCTTTGGCCTAGCAGCTCGGAGCAGGCACGCTTGCAAAACACCGTCACTAAAGCGATCAAAATTGCTAGGTGCAAGTATTGCGCGCTCGTATGAGTTGTGCTGAAGGCGCCGCTTCGGATCTGCCCCGAGCCGCAGCGAGGTCAGTGTCATGCAAAAAACTGCGAACAAGTCGGCCTGTGTCGCGGGAGGCTCGGAAAGCGTTTCGTCCAAGAGCGTGAAGTCGGACCGCAACTTCAGAGGTTGGCTGTCAAGATCTGGCCAGAACAAATCATGTGTCAACCCTTCCGCTGTCGCTTCTTGAAGGCGAGCGATGCGCGCCTCCACATCTCGCGGAATATCCTCATCGGATCTATCTGCCCAGTCGCACAAACGACGCAAAACCGCTAATTCCTGATCCCAACTTACGGTCTCCTCATAGCATTCGACCTCGTATCGAAGAAGCGGTTCGAGCTGAAATGTATTCTTACCGTGAGCGCCATATGTCAAATTCGAAAGTAGTCGATTCGCTTCCCGCTCCGGCGCAATCATCATTACGCAGCAAAGGTATCGAATAGCACCATGCTCTTGTACCTTCCGTAGTGTTCGCGATACGGCCAGCATCTCCTTTCCATCATCAATGCATGCGCTAGCAACGACGGCGCTGGTATGGGCCGATGGCGGCAGAGCCCTCAACTCGAGCGGCGTAACTATCTGAGCTTGGCTTGGATCGTGAAGCCGCGGTGCAATATCCGCCGCAAGTCCTTCAGCGATCGACGCAGAGCCCGGGTAACTCGCTGAAATAATGGATCTGAGATTGAGCGTCATACCGAGACGACGCACAGCCTCCCATCGCTCACGCTTTTTCTCAACAATGGCTCTTGACTTGCTGGCAAGCTCGCCTTGAAGAAGTGGCGCGACACGCACTGCAAGCGTGGCGATGCGATCACCGTGCCGACGATATGCGACAAATATCCCAAGCCCCGCCAACGCACTCAGTTCGGCACGATAGGCCTTTGGAAAGTCACCAGCCAGGATTTCAATAACGTTGAGTTCTGGCGGACTTATTGCAAACTGATCGCCTTGAATTTGGATCACATGCTGGTTCTGAGCGCAGAGCGTACAAGTGTCTGCGATCCTGTTTTCGATCGGTTTCAAACCTTCGTTGGCAATGCCCTTTAGATCGCATAACACGCATCCCGAATGCGAGGGCTCAGGGCTCAAACGAAAGAGAGTAACGACCTGATGTGGATCGCCACCCTGACCAATGATCTTGTTCAGCAGTCCGTCCGAAGTAGAAGCAGATACGAGGAAAAGAGAATCGGTCGCCTGTTGAGTACTCACGGCGGCGATGCCTTCGTGTGAACGGTGAGACCAAACTGCCGGTTTCTGCGCGAGCCCTCCCCTCGCCATCGCTTCATGCACCGCCGTCAATGCCACAGAGAAAATGCCTGAAGTATCCACGATCACGTGACGATATGACTTCGACCAAAGATGCGGCAACAACCAGAAAGCGATGAGTTGAACGTGTGCCGCATCCTCTACGACATTTGACACACGCAGGAACCGATCCGCATGGCGATCCGATGTTTTGGCGTAGTGAGTGCCTAGGGGAGCCCGCTCTTCGCCGCCAGATCCTCGGAACATTTCCAGCAATGACCCGTGTTGCTCCCATTGCAACAGGTCAGCTGTTGTGCAGTCTTTGCCATCGTGCGTTTCAACCACGTGCAATCCTGTCTCCTCAGCAAAGGTAAACAGTCGGAGTTGACGATTGATGTCTATTCCGGCATTTTTGAGACGCTCTATCGAAACGTTGCCAACCTCTCTCAGCCATTCAGAAACGGATCGAATCGCGTCGCGATAGCCAACGATATGAACGGCATCAACAACACCGATAGTCGAAATTTGTTGTGACAACACAGCATCAAATTCGGCCGCGATGTGAGGTCCTGGAGAAAAAATTGTCAAGACACGCTCATCGGTCTTCGAGAGTGTTCGCAGGTACACATGCGCTATCCAAGCTTTCATGTGTCCCCCATTGGCAGGAGGAAGGAGACAACTGTTCCCCTTGCTGGAATGCACTCAGAAGGGTTTGGCGACAACACCTTTTGCCAGTCGAAAAGTCGCTCCTCTGGTATGGGTGACCCATCTTCTCGCTCTTGCCAACCAACGCCGCGTTGTGTGCCAAATTGGCGATAAACATGAATGCCGTTCGTCCGAACACCCATGAAACCTCGAGCGGCACTGATGTTGGTCAGCACCTTAGCTAAACCAAAGCCGCGACCTGGAGATCCTGTCGATGTTTTTCCTTTTCGGAAGCAATCTAGAACTGCGTCGTATTGCTCTCTGGCCCCGACTCCTTCCATTCCACGGCCAAGCCACTTAGCCGCCATGCCCGCCCCAGAATCAAAGATGCTCACCTCCAAAAGACCACCAATTCCCGGCTCATTTGCACGGAATATCCGACCTCGTACAGGCTGGGACAAAAAACTTCGGGCATAACGATCGGCGGGACTCGCGGCAAAGTCTTCGCGCACTCCCAAACCTTGCGCTATCTCAGCAATGGGATAGAACCTTGCGTAGATGCCGCGAATAGAGATTGGTACTTCCGCGCCGTTCGCCTCATGACGCCCGTGATCTTGTGTGTTCTTGAAGGTCTCTGCGAGGATCGTGATTAGCGCTTCGCGCAGCGACTGCCGAGCAGAAACATAGGCTGGAGCTTTTGTCGGACTAACTGCACCCAGTAGTTGATCCAACAAAACGTCGAAATCCGACCACGACGCTAGTGCGTCCGGTCGGTGACCAATATAGAGCTGGGCGGGCAACCCATACTCGCTCGGTCTGTGATCTGCACACAGAAGAAACGCAGTGCTCGCAACGGACCCGAAATCAGGCCAACTGCTTTGGTGCTTGAGAAGCTGTTCTTGCCATAGCCGTCTATGACGCTTTGCTCTTGCCTCTTCCACGATGGCTCGATGTGGCAACAAGGCAGCCACAACAGCCGCAAGTCCAGTTCCCCATCGTTCCACCGGAATGTCGGCTTGGTGTTCGTTCACAAGCCCGATGCCGCCTTGTCCGATCGTGAGCAGTCGTTGCGCAACGAGTGCCTCCGACATGATCGGCTTGCACGCACTGTTCATGTCCTCGACAGGTAAACGGAGTTCACCATCGAGACTCAAAGAATCGGGGCTTGTAGGCATCAGTCCGGCCTCCATAGAACAATTGCACAGCTCCGGATTTCTAGCGAGTTCCGCTGGAAAATCTCAGTGCTGGTGTTGGGACTTGAAATACTGGTGCTGCATCGGTCCTTGCGGTGAGCACAGGCCACAGGTTTGACCGTAGCTCGCCGCCGGCAGATGCCGTAAGGCATTAGAGCAGCACCGGGCAGATTTTTTAGGCCTGTCACAGGCGACGATCTCTTTCAGGCCCGCGATGCCGCGCAATGCCAACATCCCTTAACTTGTGCCTCCAGGCCGCAAACTTCTGCCCCAAAATATGCCCCCATGACCGTCCGGACGAAGGCATGCTTTGTCGGACAACGGCGGACTAGAAGTCGCCCATCTACAGAGGCAGAAACAAAAAATCCGGAAGAGTCTGGACTCTTCCGGATTTGTAACTGGTCCCGCCGCCAGGAATCGAACCTGGATCTCAGCCTTCGGAGGGCCGAATTCTATCCGTTGAAATACAGCGAGAGGATAGGTTCCGGAAAGCACCGGAGCCCTGCATTATCGCCTATCAGGCCGCGGCTGCTTCGGCTTCGTGTGCAACAACGCCGCCGGCGGGCGGCCGCACGAAGCCGAGACCGGCAAGATAGACGCGGAATGTGCGCCTGCCGGTCGGCACCAGGTCGAAGGCCTCGGGGTCGAGCAGCCAGTTCTGGATCAGGCCGCTGATCAGCGCATGCATGCCCTGCGCCGCCATGTAGCCGGGCACCGGCAGCTTGATGCGGGCGCGGCGCGCGGCCAGCCGCAGGGCTTTTTCGAAGTCGGTCACGCAGGCGTTGCGCGCATCGAGGTGGCGCTGCTGCACCGAGGCCATGTCGTGCGTGTATTCGACCTTGTGGGTGGCCACGTCGAACACGCGGCGCACCTGCGGATCGGTGGTCATGAGGGTCAGTGCGTGGACCATGCCTTCCTCGATCTCGGCCAGGGGGTCGTCGACGCCGGCGGCGACGGCGCTCTTCGGTGCGGCTTCGAGCGGCAGGATGACGCGCTCCATCATCGCGTTGAAGAGATCGGCCTTGTCCTTGAAGTGCCAATAGATGGCGCCGCGCGTGGCGCCGGCCTGCTGCGCAATCTGCTGCAGCGAAGTCTGCGAGACGCCTTGCGCCTGAAACAGCAACTCCGCGGCATCGAGCAACCGATGCCGCGTGGCCAATGCTTCTTCCTTCGTACGACGTGCCACCAAGTCTCCCGATTTGTAAAGGCAACGCCCCTTCAGTATCGTGGGGCCATTGCACGCCCCTACTATACATTCATGAATGTATGTAAACTAGGGGGCTTCCCCGATGGCCCGGCTGTTTGTGCTGGCTTCCGGTTCGCACCGCGAACGCGCCATCTCCCGTCTTCGCTTCAAAGGAATCGCATGCCTCTCCTGCATGTCTCGCGTCAATCCTCCTTTTCGCCGCGTCTCGCGACCGTGGCCGCCATCGTCCTGCTGGTCCTTGCGGGCTGCGGCAAGAGCGAAGCGCCCGCCGGCCCCGGCGGCGCAGGCGGCGGCGACCGTCCGCCCCCCGAAGTGGGCGTGGTCGTCGCCACCCCCACCGACGTCGGCCTCGTGACCGAACTGCCAGGCCGCCTCGAAGCCTCGCGCATCGCGCAGGTGCGCGCCCGTGCCTCGGGCATCCTGCTCAAGCGCGAGTTCCGCGAAGGCAGCGACGTGAAGGCCGGCCAGTTGCTGTTCCGCATCGACCCGGCGCCGCTGGTGGCCGCTTCGCAGAACGCGCAGGCCACGCTCGCCCGCGCCGAAGCCAATGCCGCGCAGGCCAAGGCACTGGCCGATCGCTACAAGCCGCTGGTCGAGGCCAATGCCGTGAGCAAGCAGGAATACGCGAACGCCGTGGCCTCGCAAAAGACCGCCGAAGCCGACGTGGCCTCGGGCCGCGCCGCCGTGCAGACCGCCAGGATCAACCTCGGCTATGCCGACGTGACCTCGCCCATCGCGGGCCGCATCGGCCGCGCCCTCGTGACCGAAGGCGCGCTGGTCGGCCAGGGCGACGCCACCGAGCTCGCCGTGGTGCAGCAGATCAACCCGGTGTACGTGAACTTCACGCAGTCGGCTTCCGACGTGATGAAGCTGCGCCGCGCGCTGGCCGCCGGCCAGTACAAGCGTGCCAGCGGCGAAGAGGCTGCGAGCGTGGGCATCGTGCTGGAGGACGGCAGCGACTACGCCCTGCCCGGCAAGCTGCTGTTCTCCGACCTCACGGTGGATTCGACCACCGGCCAGGTCACGCTGCGCGCCGAAGTGCCCAACCCCAAGGGCGAGCTGCTGCCCGGCCTGTACGTGCGCGTGAAGCTCGAGCAGGCTCAGGCCAGCAACGCGATCACGCTGCCGCAGCAGGCCGTCACGCGCACCCAGCAGGGCGACACCGTGTCGGTCGTGAGCGCCGACGGCAAGATCAGCAAGCGCACCGTGAAGATCAGCGCCGCCAAGGACAACCAGTGGGTGGTGCTCGACGGCCTGAAGACCGGCGAACAGGTGATGGTCGACGGCTTCCAGAAGCTGCAGATGATGCCGCCCGGCACGCCGGTGAAGGCCGTGCCGTGGAAGGCACCTGCGCCCGCGGGCGCAGCACGATCGGCGGCGTCCGCCGACGCGACGCCAGCCAACGGCCCGGCGGCAGCCACGGCCGAGAAGAAGTAATCAGGAGCGCGCCCGCATGGCCAAATTCTTTATCGACCGCCCGATCTTCGCGTGGGTGATCGCGCTGTTCATCCTGGTGATGGGCGGCGTGGCAATCACCCAGCTGCCGATCTCGCAGTACCCGCCGGTGGCACCGCCGGCCATCGTGATCAACGTTGCCTACCCCGGCGCCTCGGCCCAGACGCTCGAGGACAGCGTGCTGTCCGTCATCGAGCGTGAAATGAACGGCTCGCCGGGCCTGATCTACATGGAATCGGTGGCCCAGGCCGACGGCACCGGCTCCATCACGATCAGCTTCCAGGCCGGCACCAACCCCGACCTCGCGCAGGTGGACGTGCAGAACCGGCTCTCCCGCGCCACGCCGCGCCTGCCGGCGGCCGTGACGCAGCAGGGCGTTCGCGTGGACAAGTCGCGCAACAACTTCCTGCTGTTCACGATGCTGTCCTCGGACAACCCGAACTTCGACACGGTGGCGCTCGGCGACTATGCCTCGCGCAACATCGTGCCCGAGCTGCAGCGCGTCGTGGGCGTGGGCCAGGCCCAGCTGTTCGGCACCGAAAACGCCATGCGCGTGTGGATCGATCCGGCCAAGCTGCAGGGCTTCAACCTGTCGGCGACGGACGTGAACAACGCGATCCGCGCACAGAACGCCCAGGTGTCCTCCGGCACCATCGGCGACCTGCCGAACATTCCCGGCCAGGCCATTGCGGCCACCGTGGTGGTGAACGGCCAGCTCGCCAACGTCGAGCAGTTCAAGAACATCGTGCTGCGTGCCAACACCGACGGCTCGACCGTGCGGTTGAAGGACGTCGCGCGCGTCGAACTCGGCGGCCAGTCGTATGCCACCTCGGCCCGCCTGAACGGCGTGCCGGCGGTCGGTATCGGCGTCCAGCCGGCGCCCAGCGGCAACGCGCTGCAATCGGCCAAGGCGATCCGCGCCAAGATGACCGAACTCGAGCGCTACTTCCCGCAAGGCGTGAAGTGGAACATTCCGTACGACAGTTCGCGCTTCGTGCAGATCTCGATCACCGAAGTGGTCAAGACGCTGCTGGAAGCCGTGGCACTGGTGTTCGTGGTGATGTTCCTGTTCCTGCAGAACTGGCGCTACACGATCATCCCGACCATCGTGGTACCCATTGCGCTGCTGGGCACGTTCGCCTCGCTGCTGGCACTCGGCTTCTCGATCAACGTGCTGACCATGTTCGGCATGGTGCTGGTGATCGGTATCGTGGTGGACGATGCCATCGTGGTGGTCGAGAACGTCGAACGCATCATGAGCGAAGAGGGGCTCTCGCCGCTCGAAGCCACGCGCAAGGCCATGCGGCAGATCTCCGGCGCCATCATCGGCGTGACGGTGGTGCTGATCTCGGTGTTCGTGCCGCTCGCGTTCTTCGCGGGTTCGACCGGCAACATCTACCGCCAGTTCTCGGCGGTGATGGTGACGTCGATCGGCTTCTCGGCCTTCATGGCGCTGTCGCTCACGCCGGCGCTGTGCGCCACGCTGCTCAAGCCCGTGGAAGCCGGCCACCACCACGAGAAGACCGGCTTCTTCGGCTGGTTCAACCGCGGTTTCGCGCGCACCGCCAAGGGCTACGAAGGCGTCGTCGCGCGCATCCTGCGCCGCGCCGCGCGCTACCTGGTCATCTACGTCGCGATCATCGGCGCGGTGGTGTTCACCTACATGCGCCTGCCGAGCTCCTTCCTGCCGGAAGAAGACCAGGGCAACATCATCGTCAACGTGCAGCTGCCGCCGGGTGCGACGCAAGAGCGTGCGCTGTCGGTCATGCAGCAGGTCGAAGGCTTCATCCTCAAGCAGCCCGAAGTGCAGAGCATGGTGGGCGTGATGGGCTTCAGCTTCTCGGGCCAGGGCCAGAACGCGGGCCTCGCCTTCGTGACGCTCAAGGACTGGGAGGAACGCAAGGACCCGGCCCACTCGGCCAGCGCGCTGGCCGGGCGTGCCTTCGGGGCGCTCTCGGGCATCCGCGACGCCTTCATCTACCCGTTGAGCCCGCCGCCCATTCCCGAACTGGGCAATGCCAGCGGCTTCAGCTTCCGCCTGCAGGACCGCTCGGGCGCAGGCCACGAAGCGCTGATCAACGCACGCAACCAGCTGCTGGGCATGGCCGGACAGAGCAAGATCCTGTCGCAGGTTCGCCCCGACGGCCTGGAAGACGCGCCGCAGCTGCAGATCGACATCGACCGCGACAAGGCCAGCGCCCTGGGCGTGACCTTCGATGCGATCAACGCAACGCTGTCGACGGGCCTGGGGTCGAGCTACATCAACGACTTCCCGAACCGCGGCCGCCTGCAGCGCGTGGTGGTGCAGGCCGATGCGCCCGCCCGCATGCAGCCCGACGACCTGCTCAAGCTGAACGCCAGCAACACGCAGGGCCAGCCGGTGCCGCTGTCGGCCTTCGCGACCACCAAGTGGGTCACGGGCGCCACGCAGACGGTGCGCTACAACGGCTACCCCGCGATCCGCATCAGCGGCTCCGCCGCCGCGGGCTTCAGCACGGGTGCCGCCATGGCCGAGATGGAAAAGCTCGCGGGCCAGCTGCCGCAAGGCTTCGGCTTCGAATGGACCGGCCAGTCGCGCGAAGAAAAGCTCGCGGGTTCGCAGGCCATCATCCTGTACGGCTTCGCGATCCTGGCGGTGTTCCTGTGCCTGGCCGCGCTGTACGAAAGCTGGACGATCCCGCTGTCGGTGATCCTGGTGGTGCCGCTCGGCGTGCTGGGCGTGCTGCTGGCCACGATGCTGCGCGCCTATTCGAACGACGTGTACTTCCAGGTGGGGCTGATCACCATCATCGGCCTTTCGGCGAAGAACGCGATTCTGATCATCGAGTTCGCCAAGGATCTGCAGGCGCAGGGCAAGGGCGTCATCGAAGCCGCACTGGCCGCAGCCCATCTGCGGTTCCGCCCGATCATCATGACCTCGCTGGCCTTCGGCCTGGGCGTGGTGCCGCTGGCGATCGCCTCGGGCGCCGGTTCGGCCAGCCAGCGCGCCATCGGCACGGGCGTGCTCGGCGGCATGGTGACGGGTACGGCGCTGGCCGTGATCTTCGTGCCGGTGTTCTTCGTCGTGGTGCGCACGCTGTTCAAGGGCAGCGCGCGCCAGCACGAGGTCGACAAGCGGCATGCGGAGGCCGCCGGCATCACGGAAGAGAAAGCACATGACTAAGAAACTGATTCCCACAGCCCTGGCCGCGGCAATGCTGCTGGCCGGCTGCTCGCTGATTCCGACCTACGAGCGCCCCGCCGCGCCGGTGCCGACCACCTTCCCGGGTGACCCGGCGCAACCGGCCGGCCCGGCGGCCGCGGCCCTGCCCTGGCAGGACTTCTTCACCGACCCGCGCCTCGCGGGCCTGATCCAGACGGCGCTCGCGAACAACCGCGACCTGCGCGTGTCGGCGCTCAACATCGAGCAGGCGCGCGCGCAGTTCCAGATCGAACGGTCGGCCCTGTTCCCGGCGCTCGGCCTGACGGGCTCGGGCTCGCGCTCGAGCCCCAACGCCATGCAGGCCTTCGACAGCAGCGCCGGCAGCGTGGCATCGCAGTACAGCGTCAACTTCGGCTTCAGCGCCTGGGAGCTCGATTTCTTCGGCCGCATCCGCGCGCTGAAAGACCAGGCGCTCGCGCAATACCTCGCCACCGAAGAAGCGCGCAAGGCCGCGCAGATCAGCCTGATCGCATCGGTCGCCACGGGCTGGCTCACGCTGATGGCGGACGATGAACTGCTCGAGATCACGCGCCAGACGATGGTCACGCGCGAAGAGTCGGTGCGCCTGGCCAAGCTGCGCTTCGACAACGGCGTGTCGTCCGAAATCGACTTCCAGGCCGCCAACACGGCCGCGGAAAGTGCCCGCGCCACCTACGCACAGCAGCAGCGCGCGCGACTGCAGGACGAGAACGCGCTCGCCCTGCTGCTGGGCGCCCCGGTGCCGGCCAATGCCGTCGCGGGCGGCACCCAGGGACTGGAAGGCATCCAGCCGATGCCCGACTTGCCGGCGGGCCTGCCCTCCGACATGTTGATCGAGCGGCCCGACATCCGCGCGGCCGAGCAGCAGTTGATCGCCGCCAACGCCAACATCGGCGCGGCGCGTGCGAACTTCTTCCCGCGCGTGTCGCTGACCAGCTCGATCGGCACCGCGAGCAGCGAGTTCTCGGGCCTGTTCGACCGTGGCTCCAAGGCCTGGTCCTTCGCGCCAACGGTCACGCTGCCGATCTTCGATGCCGGCCGCAACTGGGCCACGCTGCAATCGTCGAAGGCGGGGCGCGAGATCGCGGTCGCGCAGTACGAGAAGTCGATCCAGACCGCGTTCCGCGAAGTGGCGGATGCACTGGCGGGCCGCGCCACGCTGGGCGAAGAGGTGCGTGCGCAGCGCGCGCAGGCCACTGCGGAAGCGGTGCGCTTCAAGCTCTCCGACCTGCGCTACCGCAACGGCGTTGCGAGCGCGCTCGACCTGCTCGACGCGCAGCGTTCGCTGTTCACGGCACAGCAACTGGCGGTCAATGCGCGGCTTCTGCAGCTGCAGAACCAGGTCACGCTGTACAAGACCCTCGGTGGCGGCTGGGCCACGCGCGACAAGGGCTGAGGCGCTCCGGCGCCCGATATCGACAGGCCAATCGCCCGCCGGGGCGAGGGGCCTCTCTATAATCGCCGGTTGATCTAGAAAAAGCCCCCCGACGAGCCCCCGTTATTGAGGACGCCATGAGCGCAGACCCGCACTACCAGGCCACAGAAGAAGCCCATACCGGCCCCATCAAGAACCCGAAGCAACTGCTGCTCGCGGTATTTTTCTCCTTCATTGCCCCCATCCTGATCATCGTGGGCCTTGTCTCCTACGTGGTCTCGGGCACCAAGCCCGCCGGCACCGCGGAGGGCGAGAACATGGCGCTCTACGGCGTGTCGAAGGAAGCACGCGACCGTGAAGTGGCCGAGCGCCTCAAGAAGGTCGGCACCATCGAGATCCGCGACGCCAACCGCCCCCTCGCCGCCGGCGAGGCCGTGTTCAAGGCCCAGTGCGTCGCCTGCCACGGCGCCCCCGGCATTCCCGGTGCCCCTCACCTGAGCGACGCCGCGGCCTGGGGCCCCCGCCTCGGCCAGGGTTACGCCACGCTGCTCGAGCACGCGCTGAAGGGCAAGGGCGCGATGCCCGCCCAGGGCGGCGGCGACTTCGAAGACCTCGAAATCGGCCGCGCCGTGGTCTACATGGCCAATGCCGGTGGTGCCAAGTTCCCGGTGCCCGATCGCCCGGCGGCCGCAGCGCCTGCTGAGGCGGCTTCGGCGGCGGCGCCTGCCGCGCCCGCGAAGTAATCGGACCCACCCCCAAGAAAAAGCCGGCCAGCGCCGGCTTTTTTTGTGCTCTTTTGGCGCAGTTTGCTATTGTTTTGGTAGCGCCTCGACAGCGCCTGCATGGCGTTCCGCAGGACTCAGGACATGGCCGAAGCGCCGCGGCAACTCGCCGGCCCGTGCGGCCTCGGGCGTCCAGACGCCCTGTTCGATGGCCTCCGCCGCGATGCCCACGTCCTGCGTGTGAACCAGCCCGAGCCCGATCGGCGCGACCAGATACAGCCGGCCATCCTCGTCGAGCAGGCAGGCCGACACCTCGACCGCCTTGCCGGTATGGGCCGTGACCGTGAAGCCGCCGCCCTCGTTGGCCACGCGCCAGACCATCGGCGCGGCCTCCAGTTCGACATAGACGCGCTGCGGCCCGTTCTGGAAGAACCACTGCCCTTCGTCGTCGTGCTCGTAGTTGCGCTGGATGAAATCGATCAGCTTCTCGTGCCGCAGCATCGAGCCCTTGGCCAGCCGGAACGGGCCCTGGGCCTGGGTGCGGTCGTCGCGCATGTACCAGTTGCCGCGCGCATCGAGGCCGAGCCAGCCGTAGCAATGCGGCACGTTGGGCCATTTGGCCAATGCTTGCTTGACGATGTCGTCCATGCCTGTATTTTGCTCGCCCCCCAGGCTTCGCGCACTATGCGAATCGGGCCAGCCAGCCGCCCACACGCTCGGGCATTCCGCGCACATGCCCGGGAGGGGGGCCCAGCGGGAAGCCCACATGGCCGCCATGCGCCGGCTGCCACAGCGTGACCTGCTTTCCGACCTCGCCGGGGCCGGGCAGGCTGCGGGCCGGAATGAACGGGTCGTTGAGTGCGTTCACCACCAGCGTGGGCACGCGGATCGCGCCCAGGTGCGGCTTGGACGAGCCCCGCGCCCAGTAGTCGTCGGCGTTGCGAAAGCCGTGCAGCGGCGCGGTGAACACGTCGTCGAAGGTGTAGAGGTCCCGCGCCGCCAGCAGCCGGTCGCGGTCGAACAGGCCCGGGAACTGCGCCAGCTTGGCCAGCGCCTTGGGCTTCATGGTCGAGAGGAACATGCGCGTATAGACCAGCCGGTTGAAGCCGCGGCCGATCGCCTCGCCGCCGGCCGCAAGGTCGAGCGGCGCACAGACCGAGGCCACCGCGTTGACCGAGGCCCGCGCCGTGTCGCCCGCCTCGCAGGCCCAGCGCAGCAGCGCATTGCCCCCGAGCGAAACGCCTGCGGCCAGCACCGGGCCGCCGCCGCGCAGCGCATGCTGATCGTGCATGCGCCGCAGGATCCAGCCGATCTCTTCGTAGTCGCCCGAGTGATAGGCGCGCGGCGCAAGGTTCAGTTCGCCGCTGCAGCCCCTGAAGTGCGGCACCGCGAAGTCCATGCCGCGCTCGGCAGCGAACGCCGCGAAGGCCTCCGCATAGTGGCTGCGCGAGGAACCCTCGAGTCCGTGGAACATCACCAGCAGCGGCCGTGGTCCCGGCCGGGGCGCATCGGCGAAGTCGACGTCGATGAAGTCGCCGTCGGGGGCATTCCAGCGCTCGCGGCGGTACACCGGCGCCGGCCCGTCGAAGCGGCGGGCATAGAGCGCGGCCCAGATGGTCTGCAGGTTGCCGCCGGGCAGCCAGCGTGGTGCCACGTAGTCCATGGCCGACCGAGGAAGGTTCGGGGAAGAAGGTGCGTCAGGAGGCATCAGTGAAGGGTCTGGGGCGGATCGTTCGCGTCATCCGGCTCTCTCGCGCTGCCGGGGCTTGCATGGTGCGCCACCATGCGCCAGCCCTGCGCGGTCTTGTGATAAACGTTGGTGGCCAGCACGAAGGCATGGCGCGGGCCTTCGGCGGTGAGCACCTCGATGCGCTCCAGCACGTTGTGCACCGCGCTCGCGAGCGACTCGATCTTGCGCACCCGCGCCGGCATGGCGTGGATCGCGCCGTTGCCGAACATCTGCTCGAAAGCCGCGCGGATCGCCACGGTTCCCACCAGCCGCGGGCCGCCGGGATGCACGCAGAACACTTCGTCCTCGTCGGCCCAGCAGGCCATCAATGCGTCGATGTCGCCGCGTTGCAGCGCCTCGTAGAAGGCCGCCTCCAGGTCGTCGGCAGTGCCGCCGATGGCCGCGGCGGCACGGAGTGGGGTCTTGGGCATGGCAGTGAAAGACGGGGGATGGACGCCGGATTTTGCCCTGCCCGCTTCACGGCAGTGTGGCAGCGGTGTCTTTTTGCGCGAGGCCCAGCCAGCGCCGCGCCACCTGGTCCATCTGGCCCTGCGCGGCCTCCCACACCATCTCGGGCGCGGCGACATGCACGCCCGGCGGCGCGATGCGCAGTGCGACATCGACCAGCTCCGCCACCTTGGACGCCCGCACCGGCTGCTCGCTGCTCGGCACCATGAAGCGCACGACCGACAGCATCCAGGCCGCGAGCCTTTCGGCGGGGTTGGCGAATTGGGCATTCAGCGGCTTGCGCGCCGAGCGCAGGAGGATCACGCGGTCGAAGCCGTTGGCGACCACCGCCTGTTCGTCGAGACTCGCGAGCCCGCGCTTGAGCGCCTCGGGCAATCGGCCCTGGTCGTGCGGCTGCACGATGGCCAGCGTCTGCACGCCGCAGGCGCGCAGCCAACGCGACAGTGCGGGCAGGTCGGAAGGCTGCGGCACCCAGAGCGCGCGCTCGCGGTCGTGGTACAGCCGCGGCGGATCGAAGGCGATGACCGCGGTGTCGGCCGTGGTCAGCGGCCATTGCGCGATCGGCCGGTCCGGGCTCAGGCAGGTCTCGACGCCGCGCAGCCCGTCGCGGATCGGTTCGCGCGACAGCACGCGGGCATGGGCAAAGCGGTGGCTGCCCGCGAGCCGGCGCAACAGTTCCTGCCCCAGGGCGCCGGTCGCGCCGGCAATCAGCAGCGTGCCGGCGGCCGCCGGCGCAGCGGTGGGCCGTACCGCACGGTTCGCAGCCTGCAGGGCCTGGAGAGGATCGAGGGACATAGAGGCATCTATGCTAACTTCGGCCCCTTCTGCGGAGGTAATGCAAATGATGATGAAGCGCTGGCTCTTGATTCTCGCGGCGGTCCTGTCCCTGAGCGGATGCGGCTACAACCAATTCCAGTCGCTCGACGAGGCCAGCAAGTCGGCCTGGAGCGAGGTGCTCAACCAGTACCAGCGGCGTGCCGACCTGGTGCCCAACATCGTCGCCACCGTCAAGGGCGAGGCCAGCTTCGAGCAGGACACGCTCACCAAGGTGATCGAGGCGCGCGCCAAGGCCACCTCGATCCAGGTGACGCCCGAAACCCTCAACAACCCCGAGGCCTTCAACAAGTTCCAGCAGGCGCAGGGCGAACTCTCGTCGGCGCTGTCGCGGCTGATGGTGGTGGCCGAGCGCTACCCCGAGCTCAAGGCCAACCAAGCCTTCCGCGACCTGCGCGTGACGCTCGAAGGCACCGAGAACCGCATCACCGTGGCGCGCAACCGCTACATCGAGACCGTGCAGGAGTACAACGTGCTCGCACGCAGCTTCCCGACCAACATCACGGCCAAGATCTTCAGCTACGCGCCGAAGCCCAACTTCTCGGTGCAGAACGAAGCACAGATATCTACCCCACCCACGGTCGACTTCAGCGCCCCCAAGAAGTAAGAAGAAGACACGCACCGCATGGCCCTGTTCCGTCGCGCGCTGGCCGCCGTCTTCCTTGCGGCGATCGCCTGGGCCGGCCTGCCCGCACTGGCCCAAGGCCTGCTGCCGGTGCCCGCGCTCACCACACGGGTGATCGACCAGACCGGCACGCTCGACGCCGCGCAGCGCTCCGGCCTCGAAACCAAGCTCGCCGCCTTCGAACAGCGCAAGGGCTCGCAGATCGTCGTGCTGATGGTGCCGACCACCCAGCCCGAAGACATCGCGAGCTATGCCCAGCGCGTCGGCGACACCTGGAAGATCGGCCGCAAGGATGTCGGCGACGGCCTCCTGGTGATCGTCGCCAAGGACGACCGCAAGATGCGCATCGCGACCGCCAAGACGCTCGAAGGGGCGGTGCCCGACCTTGCGGCGGTCCGCATCATCGACGAGGAGATGAAGCCGCGCTTTCGCAACAACGACTTCGCGGGCGGGCTCAACGCCGCGGTGGACCGGCTCATCGGCCTGGTCGACGGCGAACCGCTGCCCGCGCCCTCCTACGGCAGCGACAAGGCCTCGGGCGGGGACATCGACTGGGAGAACTTCGCGATCTTCCTGTTCGTCGGGGTCTTCGTCGCGGCACCGATCGTGCGCGCGATCGTCGGCAAGAAGCTGGGATCGGTCGTCATGGGCGGCGGCATCGGCGTGGTGGCGTTTTTCATCACGGCCAGCATGTTCATCGCGGTGATCGCGGGCTTCATCGCACTGCTGGTCTCGCTATTCTCGGCGTTCGGTTCGTCGGGCGCCGGGCGCCGCGGCACGGGCGGCGGTGGCGGTTGGAGCAGCGGCGGCAGCGGTGGCGGCTGGAGCAGCGGTAGCAGCGGTAGCAGCAGCAGCGGCGGCTTCAGTTCCGGCGGCGGTGGCGATTTTGGCGGCGGCGGCGCCTCCGGAGACTGGTGAACATGGCAGCTGAGGCAACGCTCTTCTCGAAGCTCGGCCGCATCTGGCGCCACCAGTGGATCGACGAGGCCGCGGTGCGCCGCGTGCTGCCGGCCGACGCCATGGCGCGCCTCGCCAGCCGTGTCGGGGCCAGCGAGCGGCGGCACAGCGGCGAGATCCGCATCTGCGTCGAGGCCGGCCTGCCGCTGTCCTACCTGTGGCGCAATGCGCCGGCCAGGGAGCGCGCCGTCACGCTGTTCGGCAAGCTGCGCGTGTGGGACACCGAACACAACAACGGCGTGCTGGTCTACCTGCTGCTGGCCGAGCACGCGATCGAGATCGTGGCCGACCGCGGCATCGATTCCCGCGTCGACGACGCCGAATGGGCCGCAATGGCGCAGCGCATGGGTGCGGCGTTCCGCGAAGGCCGCTTCGAGGACGGGCTCACGCAGGCGCTGGAGGAAATGTCGGCCCTGCTGGTCACGCACTTTCCGCTGGCCGCGAACGAGCCCGACACCAACGAACTGCCCGACGAGCCTGTGGTGCTCTAGAGAACGCTGCTGTTCAGTCGACCGGTGGCAGCGCCCACACGGTCTCGCCGCCCACCGCATAGAAGCGCCGCTCAGGCGCCGTCTCCATCAACCAGCCACCCGTGAACTCGCCGAAGGCCGGCAGCACGGCCTGCCGCGCATCGCTCACGAAGCAAGGCAGCCGCACGCTGTCGCGCCCCGGGCCATGGAGCCTGCACACGGGATGCAGGTGCCCGGCGAGCACGAAATGCGTGGCATGCGATTGCGGGTGGTGGCAGCAGGCGAAGGGACCGAGCAGGAAGGGCTCGTCGACCCCCTCGATGCCGAGCGCCGCCGGCGGATCGCCCGCGCGGCTGTCGTGGTTGCCGCGCACCAGCGTCATCGCGACGGCCGCATGCGTGGCGCGCCAGGCTTCGAGCGCGGCCAGCACCTGCGGCGTGCGGGCCTGGGCCGCATGCAGGAAGTCGCCGAGGAACACGATGTGCCGGGGCGCGTGCGCGGCGATCAAGGCATCGAGCCGCCCAAGGTTTTCCTGCGTGGTGCCGCCCGGCACCGGCTGCCCCAGCGCGCGATAGGTCGCGGCCTTGCCGATGTGCAGGTCGGCCACGAACAGCACGCGCGCGCCGGGCCACCAGAGCGCGCGCCCGGGCAGCAGATGCAGCAGCTCGTCCGCCCACTGGACCGGGAGCGCCGACGGGGCAAGGTGCGAGGAGGTCACGGGCCCCGAGTGTCGCAAAAGACGCGCGGGCCGGCGGCCATCTTGCAATTCACCCGCGCGGCCCCCAGTTCCTCCGCATGACCGAATCGCCGCCGCTGCACATCGTCTGCCCGCACTGCCACACGACCAACCGCGTGCGCGCGGCGCAACTGGGCAGCGCGCCCGACTGCGGCAGCTGCCACCGCCCCCTGTTCACCGGCCATTCGACCGCCCTGCCGGACGAAGCGACCTTCGACCGCCACATCGCGCGCAACGAGATTCCGGTGCTGGTCGACTTCTGGGCGCCCTGGTGCGGCCCCTGCCGCCAGATGGCGCCGGGCTACGAACAGGCTGCGGCGCAGCTCGAACCCCACGTGCGCTTCGCCAAGGTCGACACCGAGGCCGTTCCGGCCCTGGGTGCGCGCTTCAACATCCGCAGCATTCCGACGCTGGCGCTGTTCCGCGGTGGCCGCGAGGTGGCGCGGCAGGCCGGCGCCATGGGCGCGGCGGACATCGTGCGGTGGGTGAAGGCGCACGGCGCCGGCTGATCGCCTCACAGCGGCGGCAACGGCCGGGCGGGCCCTGAGCGCCGCGAAGGCCGCCTGCGCTCGCGCCGTGGCGCCATGGGCTTGCCCGGCCCCTCCTGCCCGAACGCCAGCGTGTTCTTCACACGCGCCACGCCGCCGGCCGTGACCGCGCCGCCCGCGGCCTTCTCCAGTTGCTCGACCATGCGCGCGATGCGGTCGGCCACGTTCTCGTTCGACAGCTTCTCGCGGAACAGTTCGACCATGAGCGGAAACGAAAACGGCGTCGGCCGTTCGAGCGGCTTCAGCACCAGCTGCTGCGTCGCCATGCGCGCGAGGCTGGCGCCGAGCCGGCCGATCTCGAGTTCCTGAGAGAGCAGTTCCTGCTCGGCCTGCAGCAGCAGCCTGTTCGTCGGGTCGTACTTGCGGAACACCTCCCAGAACAGCGACGACGACGCCTGCAGCTGCTTGCTGCTGCGCTTCTCGCCCGGATAGCCCTGGAAGACCAGCCCCGAGACCCGCGCGATCTCGCGAAAGCGGCGCTGCGCCAGCTCGCCCGCGTTGAGCGACGCCAGCACCTCCTGCAGCAGCACGGCGCGGGCATCGGCGGCGCCTTCGCTTTGCGGCAGCCGCAGCACCTGCGGCAACAGCGTGGGCCAGTCGATCCCGGTCGCGCTCAGCAGCTCGAAGCCGTAGTCGTTGACCGCGATGGAGAAGGTGCGCGCCTCGTGCTGCGCGACGCGCCAGGCCAGCAGGCTCGCGAGGCCCAGGTGCACATGCCGGCCTGCGAACGGGTAGAGGAACAGGTGCGAGCCTTCGCGTGTCGTCAGCGTTTCGGCCAGCAGCGTCTGCGGCGTCGGCAAGGCCGACCATTGCTGCTGGATCTCGAGCAGCGGCCGCACGCATTGCAGCTCGGGCGAGTCGTAGTGCGCCTCGCCCGCGAGCGCCAGCTGCCGGACCACCGCATCGGCCAGCGTGTTCGACAGCGGCATGCGCCCGCCGCTCCAGCGCGGCACCGCGGCGCGCTTGCCCGTGGCACGCCGCACCCAGGCCGTCATGTCGTGGATGCGCACGAGCTCGAGCAGCCGACCGCCGAACAGGAAGCAGTCGCCCGGCTTCATGCGCGCGACGAAACTCTCTTCGACGTTGCCGATCTTTCCGCCGCCCATGTACTGCACCGACATGCTCGCGTCGCTCACGATGGTGCCGATGTTCATGCGGTGGCGGCGCGCGAGCCGTGCGTCGGGCACGCGCCAGACGCCTTGCGCATCGGGCACGGCGCGCCTGTAGTCCGGGTAGGCGGCGAGCGACGGCCCGCCCTGCGAAACGAAGTCGAGGCACCACTGCCAGCTCTCGCGCGAGAGCGCTGCATAGGCCGCGGTGCCGCGCACCTCGTCATAGAGCGCGTCCGGAACGAAGCCGCCGCCGAGCGCCACCGTCACGAGGTGCTGCACCAGCACGTCGAGCGGCTGATCGGGCGAGTGGCGGGCCTCGATGTGGCCGGCCGCAATGGCCGTGCGCGCGGCCGCGCCCTCGACCATCTCGATGCTGTGCGTGGGCACGAGCGTGACGCGCGACGGCCGGCCCGGCGCGTGCCCCGAACGGCCCGCGCGCTGCAGCAGCCGCGCCACGCCCTTGGGCGAACCTATCTGCAGCACGCGTTCGACCGGCAGGAAGTCGACGCCCAGGTCCAGGCTCGAGGTGCAGACCACGGCCTTGAGCTCGCCATTCTTCAGGCCCAGCTCGACCCATTCGCGCACCTCGCGGTCGAGCGAGCCGTGGTGCAGCGCGATGGTGCCGGCCCACTCGGGCCGCGCCTCGAGCATCGCCTGGTACCAGATCTCGGCCTGCGAGCGGGTGTTGGTGAAGACCAGCGTGGTGCTGCTCGCGGCAATCTCGTCGATCACCTGCGGCAGCATCGTGAGGCCGAGGTGGCCGCCCCACGGAAAGCGTTCGGCACGGCCGGGCAGCAGCGAATCGATGACGAGTTTCTTCGGAACCTGTCCCTGCACGAGCACGCCATTCTCATGGCCCAGCAGCGCATGCATGGCCTCCTGCAGGTTGCCGAGCGTGGCCGACATGCCCCAGATCGCGAGCCCCGGGTTCCAGCGCCTGAGCCGCGCGAGCGCGAGCTGCACCTGCACGCCGCGCTTGTTGCCGAGCAGCTCGTGCCATTCGTCGGCCACGACCATCTTCACGCGGCCCAGCACGTCGCCGGCGTCGGCGCGCGCGAGCAGCAGCGACAGGCTTTCGGGCGTGGTGACGAGCACGGTCGGCAGCCGCTCGTTCTGCGCGCTGCGTTCGGCCGACGAGGTGTCGCCGCTGCGTGCGCCGGCGCTCCAGGGATGCACCTCGGCGCCGAGGGCCTCGAGGGGTTGCTTCAGCGCGCGCAGCGTGTCGGCGGCCAGCGCGCGCATGGGCGTGAGCCACAGCACGGTGAGCGGCGGGGCCGCCGGCCGCGCGGTTTCCTTCCGGGCCTGCGAGAAGACCTGCAGCGCGCCGAGCCACACCGCATAGGTCTTGCCTGCACCGGTGGTGGCATGCAACATGCCGGAGTTGCCGTCCGCGATGGCCTTCCACACCTCGCGCTGAAACTTGAACGGCTTCCAGCCGCGCGCGGCGAACCACGCATCGAGCGCCGCCTTGACGGTCTTGTTCATGACGGCAGCAGCGCCGCCAGCGTCTGCAAGGTGTCGGCTTCCGCCACCGGCTTGTCCTCGCGCCACCGCAGCATCCGCGGAAAGCGCACTGCGATGCCGCTCTTGTGCCGCGTGCTGCGCGCGATGCCCTCGAAGCCGAGCTCGAACACCAGCGTGGGCTTGACGCTCTTCACCGGCCCGAAGCTCTCGACGGTGGTCTTGCGGATGATCGCGTCCACGCGTGCCATCTCGGCGTCGGTGAGCCCCGAATAGGCCTTGGCGAACGGCACGAGCTTGCGGTCTTCCTGCCCGGGCGGTCCGTCCCACACCGCGAAGGTGTAGTCGCTGAAGAGGCTGGCGCGGCGGCCATGCCCGCGCTGCGCGTAGACGAGCACGGCGTCGATGCTGAGCGGGTCGATCTTCCACTTCCACCACACGCCCACGTCCTTGGTGCGGCCCACGCCGTAATGCGCATCGCGGTGCTTGAGCATCATTCCTTCCACGCCCATGGTGCGTGCGGCTTCGCGCTGGCGTGCGAGGTCGGGCCAGTAGCGACCGCTCAGCATCGGACTCGGCAGCAGCGACGGGTGCTGCAGGCGCGTGACGAGTTCGTCCAGCCGCACGCGGCGTGCCGACTGCGGCAGCGCGCGCAGGTCGCGCCCCTCCCATTCAAGGAGGTCGTAGGCCAGCAGCACCACCGGGATGTCGCGCAGCAGCTTGGCGCCCAGCGTCTTGCGGCCGATGCGCTTCTGCAGTTCGGCGAAAGGCTGCACCCGGTCCTCGCGCCATACCGCGATTTCTCCGTCGAGCACCGTGCCGTCCGGCAGCGCCTCGCCGAGCGCCGCGAGTTCGGGAAAGCGCTCGGTCACCAGCTCTTCGCCGCGCGACCACACCCACACGACGCCCGCGCGCTTGACGAGCTGTGCGCGGATGCCGTCCCACTTCCACTCGACGATCCAGTCGGCCGGCGGCCCCAGCACCGCATCGAACTGCTCGAGCGGCGTGTTGAACGGATGCGCGAGGAAGAAGGGATACGGCTGCCCGCTCGTCTTCTGCACCTGCTCGGAATCCGACTCCGGCGCGATCAGCGTTCGGTAGTCCGCGGCGCGCGGCCGTGCGCCGATGTGCGTGTAGCTCATCAGCCGCTGCGCGACGCGCTTGGCGTCGATGCCGCCCACGGCCGCGAGCGCCTGCGTGACCTGCAGCTTCGACACGCCGACGCGAAACGCGCCGGTGATGAGCTTGAAATACACCAGACGCTCTTCGGCCGCGAGCTGCCGCCATTGCGCGCGCAGGCGCTGCGCCAGTTGCTCGGGCGCGGTCTTCGCGGCTTCGCGCAGCGGCAGCAGATGCTGCTCGACCCAGCCTGCGAGCCCGAGGTCGTGCGCCTCGCTGGGCGGCGGCAGCAGCAGCGCGATGGTCTCGGCGAGATCGCCGACGGCGTCGTAGCTTTCGTCGAACAGCCACTCGGGCAGGCCCGCCGATTCCTGTGCGAGCAGGCGCAGCAGCTTGGTGGGCACGAGCTGGCGTGGCTTGCCGCCCGCGAGGAAGTAGACAGCCCACGCCGCATCGGCCGGGTCGGCTTCATGCAGGTAGCGCTGCAGCGCGGCCTGCTTGACAAGGCTCGACGTGCTGGCGTCGAGTTCGCGGTAGAGCGCGGCGAAGTCTTTCACGTCACTTCGCTTCCTCGGCGGCGGGCGCCGCGGCTGGCGTTTCCTGGTCGTCTTCGTCGCCGTACTCGGTCTTGAAGCCTTGGGCATCGAGCCCGTTCTCGGTCAGCCAGCGCACCATCACCTGCACGTTGCCGTGCGTGACGAACACGCGCTCGGCGCCGGTGCCCGCAATGGCCTGCTGCAGGCCGGGCCAGTCGGCATGGTCGGACATGACGAAGCCGCGGTCCACGCCGCGGCGACGGCGCGTGCCGCGCAGCTGCATCCAGCCGCTTGCAAAGGCATCGGCGTAGTGGCCGAAGCGCCGCATCCACGGCGTGCCCTGCGCGGACGGTGGCGCGAGCACCAGCGCGCGCTTCAGGAGCGCCGCGTCGACGCCCGGATCGGTGACGCGCACCGTCTCCGGCAGCGCCACGCCGGCCGCGCGGTACACGGCATTGAGCGGCTCGACCGCACCGTGCACGACGATGGGGCCGATCGACGCATCGACCCCATGCAGGATGCGCTGCGCCTTGCCGAAGGCATAGCAGAACAGCACCGATGCGCGGCCTGCTTCTGCGTTGGCGCGCCACCATGCATCGATCTCGGCGAACAGCACGGCCTGCGCGGGCCAGCGGTAGATCGGCAGGCCGAAGGTCGACTCGGTGATGAAGGTGTCGCACGGCACGGGCTCGAAGGGCGCACAGGTGCCGTCGGGCTCGGTCTTGTAGTCGCCCGAGGCGACCCACACGCGCCCGCCGTGTTCGAGCCGCACCTGTGCCGAGCCCAGCACATGGCCGGCCGGGTGCAGCGAGACGCGCACGCCGTGGTGCTCGATGGCTTCGCCGTACGCCAGCGTCTGCAGGTCGATGTCCGTGCCGAGCCGGGTGCGCAGCGTGCCGGCGCTGTCGGTCTGCGCCAGGTAGTGCGCATGGCCGATGCGGGCGTGGTCGGAATGCGCATGCGTGATGACCGCGCGCGCCGCCGGCCGCCACGGGTCGATGTAGAAATCGCCGGGCGGGCAATAGAGGCCCTCGGGGCGGGCGACGACGAGGAGATCTTCTTCCTGCTTTGCGGGCATGGCACGCCATCGTAGGCGCAGCCGGGCTTCCGCAACAGGCTACGGCTTCGGGGGCCGGTTTTTCATCATGTCGAGCACATTCATCTTCATGCCGTTGGGCATGACCATGTCGCCCGGCTTCTGGTCGGCCTTGCAAGGGCCGATCCATTTGGCCTCCATGAGGCTCGTGCCCTCGGTGCGCCCCATCAGCGGCGGGCTGTAGGTCGACCTGCTTTCCATGCGGTAGGCGGTGCTGAAGTCGCCGCTCATCACGGCGTGCGAGGTGGCGGTGGTGGCGCCGATCCTGCAGACCGAATCCATGACCAGCTTGCCGCCTTCGAGGCGAAGCGCCTGCTTCGAGCACATGTCCTTGCCCATGCCCTGCCCCATGTCGCGCAGCGCCTTGTCGCTGGCCGCGTCGATGCATTGCTGGATGGTGTGTCCCGCGCCCTTGGCACCGGTGCGGTCGCCGGACTGGATCTCCCACAGGCCGGGCTTGCGCGCCGGGTAGTCGATGGCCAACGCAGGACTGCTGGCGATGGCACTGGCCACCATGCAGGCCGCGGCAGCGGAGGTACGAATCTTCATGGCGAACTCCGCCTCGGGTGGACGACGATGCCGCTTTGTACCGCCCGCGCCGCCGCGGCGGAATACCGCAATCGGCCTACGCCGGACGTGCGCGCGCCGGCTGCGCCGCCGCGCCCCGCTCGCGCGACGTGAAGCCGAGCGCAAGGCCGAGCGCGAGCCCGCCGAGCACGTCGATCAGCACGTGCTGGCGAACGGCCATCGTCGAATACACGATGGCGACGGCCCATGCCACGTTGAAGGCACGCAGCCATGCCGGCGCCCCCGACTCGCGCAGCTGCCGCGCCAGCACGATGCAGGTGAAGACCGAGAACGACACATGCAGCGATGGAAAGGCGTTGCCGGCCGAGTCGACGGTTTTCAGGAAGTGCAGCGAGGTGCCCGGGCTGGCATCGATGGCGAAATTCGGTATGGCCGTGGGCATGAACCAGAACACGACGAGCGCAAGGGCCGTCATCGCCGCGCAGCCGAGGGAGAAGCTCCACAGTTCGCGCTTGTCCTTCGCCAGCAGCACCGGCAGCGCGATGTAGCCCCACAACGACAGGTAGACCGGAAGGATGGCCGGCCAGAACGCGATCAGCCGGTCGAAGGCCGTGAGCGGCAGCACCCAGGCCTGGCCCGCGTTCTTCATGATCCAGAAGTACAGCGGGAAGAAACCGAGGGTGGCGACGGTGTTGCCGACCAGTTTCATCGGCCACAGCGTCTGGCAGCGCAGCCACAGGGCGCGCGGCCATCGCGTCGAAGAAGAAGAAGGGGAGGATCCGTCGGAGGAAGAAAGCGTCATGGGATGCCGGTGGCGAGGCGATGCGGTGCGGCCTCTCGGGGGCGAGGCCACGGACGCACCTACCAGGGCGTCCACTTTAATTCGCTTTGGGCCGAAGCCACCGTGCGTTCGATGAAGCGGACGCCACGCGCGCCGTCTTCGACGCGTGGATAGTCGGCCGCCAGCGGATCGGCCGCCTGGCCTTCGAGCCGGGCGCGGATGTCCGCGGCCACGCCCGCATAGATGTTGGCGAAGGCCTCGATGAAGCCTTCGGGATGGCCCGCCGGCAGGCGGCTCGCGCGCCGCGCCGCTTCGCAGAGCCAGGGGGCGCCGCGCGTGAGGATGCGCCGGGGTCCGTCGTGCGGCAGGTGCACCAGCCGGCTCGGCTGCTCCTGGCGCCATTCGAGCGTGCCCAGCGAGCCCGAGATGCGCAGGCGCAGGTCGTTCTCCAGGCCGGTGCTGATCTGCGAGGCGATCAGCACGCCGCGCGCGCCGCCCTTGAAGCGCAGCAGCAGGCTGCCGTCGTCGTCGAGCATGCGGCCCGCGACGTGCGCGGTCAGGTCGGCGCAAAGGCTTTCGATCTCGAGGCCGGTGACGCTCGCGACGAGGTTCTCGGCATGCGAGCCGATGTCGCCGATGGCGCCGGCCGCGCCGCTGCGGGCGGGGTCGGTGCGCCAGTCGGCCTGCTTGTTGCCGCCGCTGCCTTCGACGTGGCTCGCGAGCCAGCCCTGGTTGTATTCGACGACGACCTTGCGGATCTCGCCGAGCTGCCCCGAGCGCACCATCTCGCGCGCCTGCCGCACCATCGGATAGCCGGTGTAGTTGTAGGTGACGCCGAACACCGTGCCCTGCTTCGCGACGGTGGCGACCAGCGCATCGGCCTGCGCCCGCGTGTGGACCAGCGGCTTGTCGCACACCACGTGGAAGCCCGCTTCGGCAAAGGCCTGCGCCACCGGGAAGTGCACATGGTTGGGCGTGACGATCGAGACGAAGTCGATGCGCTCGTCCACGGGGCGCTTCAGCTCGTCGGCCAGCAGCGTCTGCCAGTCGCCATGGTTGCGGCCGTCGGCCAGGCCCAGGTCGCGGCCGGAGGCGCGCGCCTTGTCCGGGCTCGACGACAGCGCACCGGCGACCAGTTCGATCTGGCCGTCGAGCGCCATGGCCTTGCGATGCACGGCGCCGATGAAGGCGTCGCGGCCGCCGCCGACCATGGCGTAACGCAGCTTGCGAAGAGGTGTATCAGTCATATCGTGTTTTCCAGGAACACCGCGGAACCGGCTTCGCCGGGCCGCAGGTGTTGCCCCCGGCAGGGGGTGGGCGAAGCGACACGAAGTGCGCGCAGCCTGGGGGCGAGCTCAGAAAGGCGAGTTCGGGTGGTAGAAGTCCTTGGCGTTTTCCTTCGTGATCAGCACCGAGGGAATGATCGTCGTCGCGGGCAGCTTCTCGCCCTTCAGGCGTGCCTCTGCCGTCAGCTTGATCGCGTCGTAGATGAACTTCGGCGAGTAGCTCACGTCGGCGCCGATGCGCTTGTCCTTGCCGTCCATGATGGTCTTGACCATGCCCTTGGCACCCGCGCCGCCGAAGATGATCCTGATGTCGTCGCGCTTGGCCTGCTCGATGGCCTTGAGCACACCCACGGCCATGTCGTCGTCGGCGGCCCAGATGGCGTCGATCTGCTTGAAGCGCGTCAGGTAGTCCTGCGTGACCTTGAAGGCGTCGTCGCGGTTCCAGTTGGCGTACTTGGCATCGAGCAGCTTGATGTCGGGGCTGCCCTTGAGCACCGCGTTGAAGGCGTCCATGCGCTCGTTGTCGAGCGTGGTGGCAATGCCGCGCAGCGCGACCACGCTGCCCTTGCCGCCGAGCTGCTTCACGATGTACTCGGCCGGAATCTTGCCGAAGGCGGTGTTGTCGCCGGCCACGTACGCATCCTGCGCGCTGGTGTCGGTCAGGCCGCGGTCGACCACGGTGACGTACGCGCCCTTGGCCTTGACCTGCGCGACCGGCTTGGTGAGCGCGGCCGACTCGAACGGGAACACGACCAGCGCGTTGATCTTGGTGACCGTCGAGAGGTCCTGCAGCTGATTGGCCTGCTCGGGCGCGTTGGCGGCGGTCTTGATCGTGATCTTCAGGTCCTTGTGTTCCTTCTCGAGGTCCTTCTTCGCCTGGTTGGCCCAGTAGTTGATGCCGCCCATGAAGCTGTGCGTGGCCGCGGGGATCGAAACGCCGAGGTTGACCTTTTCCGCGGCGAGCGCGGGCAGGCTGGCGAACGCCGCAGCGGCAACTGCCGTGAGTGCGATGCGTCGTGTGAAAGTCGTCATGCTGAGTGTCTCCTTCTGGTTGATGGAATGAACGTGCGAGCGGGAAAGGGTCTAGCGGCGTCCTCTTTGAAGGAACGCGACGATGATGATCACGAAGCCCTGCACTGCCGCATTCAGGTACACGCTGATGATGCTGGTGAGGTTCAGGATGTTGCTGATGACCGAGAGCAGCACCGCGCCCACCACGGTGCCGGTGATGCTGCCCGCGCCGCCCTTGAGCGCGGTGCCGCCGACGATCACCGCGGCGATCGCTTCGAGCTCCCACAGGAGCCCCGTGGTCGGCGAGGCCGAGCCGAGGCGCGGCACGTAGAGCAGCGTCGCAATGCCCACGCACACGCCGAGCAGCACGTAGGTGAGGATCTTCACGCGGTCGACGTCGACCGCCGCATAGCGCGCCACCTGCTCGTTGGAGCCGATGGCCTGCACGTAGCGCCCGTAGGCCGTGCGGTTCAGGATGACGCCGCCGACGATCGCGACGACCACGAACACCCACACCGGCACCGGGATGCCGGCGAGGCTCGCGTAGTACACCGGCGCATAGAGGTCCGACAGCTCGTTGTCGAGCGTGAGCGCACCGCCGTCGGCAAAGTACGTGAGGTACGCGCGGAAGATGCCGAGCGTGCCCAGCGTCACGATGAACGGTTCGATGCGCCCCTTGGTGATGAGCAGGCCATGCGCGAGGCCGAACAGCGCGCCGAGCACCACCGCGAGCACCGCGCCCATCACCACCGCCAGCAGCGGCGAGCCCGAGGCCGGGCCGGCCCAGTTGATGAACATGATCACGCTGCCCGCGATCAGCGCGGCCATCGAGCCCACCGACAGGTCGATGCCGCCCGAGATGATCACGAAGCACATGCCCACCGCGATGATGCCGATGAAGGCGGTGCGCGTGAGCACGTTCATCGCGTTGTCGACGGTTGCGAAGTCGCCGTTGAGCAGCGTGCCGGCGATGCACAGCAGCACGAGGCCGATGACCGGGCCGAGGCCGTGCAGGCGCTCGGTCCAGCGCGGCTTGCTCTCGCCGCGGTGTTGCGCGGCTTCAGGCTGCGGCGTGGATGTCTGCAGTTCCGGTGGCATGAGCGATGAGCTCCTCTTCTGTCAAATGGTCTGCGTCGAGCGTGGCGACGAGCCGGCCCGCGCGCATCACCGCCACGCGGTGGCACAGGCCGATGAGTTCCATCAGCTCCGACGAGACGACGATCACCGCGAGCCCTTCGCGGGCGAGTCGCTGGATCAGGAAATAGATGTCGCGCTTGGCGCCGATGTCGACGCCGCGCGTGGGCTCGTCGAGCACCACCACCCTGGGCTTCGGCTGCAGCACCTTGGCGAGCGCGAGCTTCTGCTGGTTGCCGCCCGAAAGCGAAGAGGCCTTGACGTCGAGCGAGCCGGTGCGGATGCCGTAGTCCTTCACGGCCTCGGCCAGCGCGCCGCGTTCGGCTTCGGGCTGGAGCCAGGGCTGGGCGTAGCGCTCGAGCGCCATCAGCGTGAGGTTCTGGCGCAGGCCGAAGTTCACGTGCAGGCCCTTGCCCTTGCGGTCCTCGCTCAGGTAGGTAAGGCCGTGCCTTGCGGCGTCGCGCGGATTGCGCCAGCCCCTCTGGTGCGGCACGGGCTTGCCGAGCATCTCGACATCGCCACTCGCGGGGCGCAGGCCGAGCAGCCCCTCGAACAGCTCGGTGCGGCCGGCGCCGACGAGGCCCGCGAAACCAAGGATCTCGCCGGGGCGCACCTCGAAGCCAACATCGTGCGCCCAACCGGGCACGCTGAAGTTGCGCACGCGCATGGCGGGCGCATCGGCCGCCACGACGAGGTCGCGCGGCGGGTAGAGGTCGGTCAGTTCGCGGCCCACCATGAGGTTGGCCATCTGGTGGCGCGTGACCTGGGGCGTGGGCGCGCGCGCCACGAAGCGGCCGTCGCGCATGACGATCACCTCGTCGGTCACCTGCTCCACCTCGTCGAGCTTGTGCGAGATGTAGACGATGGTCACGCCGTCGGCGCGCAGCTGCGCGATGAGCTTGAAGAGCCGCTCGGTTTCGCCGGGCGTGAGCGTGGCGGTGGGCTCGTCCATGATCAGCAGGCGCGCACGGCGGGCGACGGCTTTCGCGATCTCGACGAGCTGCTTCTCGGCAACGATGAGCCGGCGCACCTTGGTGCGCGGGTCGACCTGCAGGCCGACGGCGGCGAGCGCGGCAGCGGCGGCGCGTTCCATCGATGTGTCGTCCAGCAGCCAGCCTTTCTTCTTTTCGTGGCCGAGGAAGATGTTCTGCGCCACGCTCAGGTCTTCGGCGAGGTTGAACTCCTGGTGGATCAGCACGATGCCCAGCGCCTCGGCGTCGCGCGAACTCGTGAATTGCTGCGGCTGGCCGTTGATGCGCAGCGTGCCGCCGCTGAGCTGTTCATAGCCCGCAAGGATCTTCATCAGCGTGGACTTGCCGGCGCCGTTCTCGCCGAGCAGGCCGTACACATGGCCCGGCGCGAGCGCGAAGCTCACGCCGTGCAGCACCTGCACCGGGCCGAAGGCCTTCACCACGCCGTCGAACTCGACGGCGACGCTGCCCTTCGTGGTGTTGTCCGCCTTCATGGCGCCACTCCGCGAACCTTGAGGGTTTCATGCATCGCGAGCACGCCGGCGCCGACGAGGCCGCCCTGCGTGCCGAGCGGCGTGTACTGGATCTCGAGGTGCCGTGTAGAAAGCGCCAGCGAACGCTGGTACACGCTCTGCCGCACCGCCGCGAGGAACAGCGGCCCGATGCGCGTGATGCCGCCGCCGATGAACACATGCGATGGGTTGAAGAAGTTCACCACCGACGCGAGCATCTGCCCGATCAGGCCGCCCGCGCGCTGGATGATGGCGTTGGCCGCGGTGTCGCCGCCCCGGCTCGCCCGGCCCACGTCGATCGCGTCGATGCGGCCGTGAACACGCAGGCATTCGGCGAGTGCCGCGCTTTCGCCGGCCTCGGCGGCCTGCATCGCCATGCGCGTGATCGCGGGTCCGGCGGCCATGGCCTCGACACAGCCGAGGTTGCCGCAATGGCAGCGCGGGCCTTCCTGGTCGACGCAGATGTGGCCGACGTCGCCGGCCGAGCCCGCGGCACCGCGGTACACCTCGCCGTGGCAGACGATGCCGCAGCCGATGCCGGTGCCGATCTTGATGACGAGGAAGTTGGTCAGCGAGCGCTTGAGGCGCCAGAGCTCGCCCAGCGCCATGAGGTTCACGTCGTTGTCGACGAAGACCGGCGCGGCATAGTCCTCGCGCAGGTAGTCGCGGATCGAGAAGCTGTCCCAGGCCGGCATCAGCGGCGGGTTCACGAGCTGGCCGATCTCGAAGTTGACGGGGCCCGGCACGCCGATGCCGATGCCGAGCACGTCTTTCGCGCCGTGGCCGCAACGGGCGAGCAGTTCGCGCATCAGGGTGCGCACCCGGGCCAGCACGACGGCGGGACCTTCGCGCACGTCGGCGGGTTCGTCGTGCTGCGCGAGCACCGTGAGGTCGGGCCGCAGCACCGCCACGTCGAGGCTGGTGGCGCCGATGTCGATGCCGACGAGCACGCCGAGCCCGGCGTGGAGCTGGAGGTTTTCGGCACGGCGGCCGCCCGAGGAACGCTGCAGGCCCGCTTCGGCCAGGAGGCCCTGGTCGACGAGGCCCGCGATCAGCGCGTTGGCCTTGCTCTTGGAAAAGCCGAGCCGTTCGGCCATGGCATGGCGCGAGCCGCCGGCCGACCAGAAGGTCGTTTCCAGCAACCGCATTTCGTCCGCAGTGATGCCACTCCAGGGTGCCACGCGCCTGTCTCCGTGTTCTTTTGCTTGCCGTCCGCAGTTCCGGCCGTCGGGCGAAGGCAAATACTAGGGGTGGGGCTTCAGCCGGACAAGACCGAACTTCGACCAAGTTCAGATCGAAGATGGCTTGGAACGAAAACTCAGACGCAAAAAAGCCGCCCGAAGGCGGCTTTTCCTGGGAAGAAGAACTTTCGTTCCTGCTTACTTCTTTTGGCGGTACTTGCGCAGCGCCGCAATTTGAGCGGCCATCACGGCCAGTTCCGACTGCGCCATCGCGATGTCGATGTCGCTCTTCGCGTTCTTGAGCGCTTCCTCGGCCGCGGCCTTCGCCACGTTGGCCTTCTCGTCGTCGAGGTCCTTGCCGCGGATCGCGGTGTCGGACAGCACGGTGACGGCGTTGGGCTGCACTTCGAGAATGCCGCCGGCCACGAAGACGAATTCTTCGCCACCGTCGGCCGTTTCGATGCGCACGGCGCCGGGGCGGATGCGCGTGATCAGCGGGGTGTGGCGCGGGAAGATGCCGAGCTCACCGGCTTCACCGGGCAGCGCGACGAACCTGGCTTCGCCCGAGAAGATCGACTCTTCCGCGCTGACCACGTCCACATGAATGGTGCCTGCCATGGTGATTCCTTCTTAAGCGACCTTCTTGGCCTTCTCGAACGCTTCGTCGATCGTGCCCACCATGTAGAACGCTTGTTCCGGCAGGTGGTCGGCTTCGCCGTTCACGATCATCTTAAAGCCGCGGATGGTTTCGGCCAGCGGCACGTACTTGCCGGGCGAACCCGTGAACACTTCGGCCACGTGGAACGGCTGCGACAGGAAACGCTGGATCTTCCGGGCGCGGGCCACGGCCAGCTTGTCTTCGGGAGCCAGTTCGTCCATGCCCAGAATCGCGATGATGTCGCGCAGTTCCTTGTAGCGCTGCAGCGTGCCCTGCACGGCGCGGGCCACGTTGTAGTGCTCTTCGCCGACCACGTTCGGGTCGAGCTGGCGCGAGGTCGAGTCCAGCGGGTCCACGGCGGGGTAGATACCGAGCGAAGCGATGTCGCGCGACAGCACCACGGTCGAGTCCAAGTGGGCGAAGGTCGTGGCGGGCGACGGGTCGGTCAAGTCGTCGGCAGGGACGTACACGGCCTGGATCGAGGTGATCGAGCCGACCTTGGTCGACGTGATCCGCTCTTGCAGGCGGCCCATTTCCTCGGCCAGCGTCGGCTGGTAGCCCACGGCGGAAGGCATGCGGCCCAGCAGCGCCGACACTTCGGTACCGGCCAGCGTGTAGCGGTAGATGTTGTCCACGAAGAACAGCACGTCACGGCCTTCGTCGCGGAACGACTCGGCGATGGTCAGGCCGGTCAGCGCCACGCGCAGACGGTTGCCCGGGGGTTCGTTCATCTGGCCGTAGACCATGGCCACCTTCGACTCGGGCAGGTTGTCCAGGTTCACGACGCCGGAGTCGGCCATCTCGTGATAGAAGTCGTTGCCTTCGCGGGTACGTTCACCCACGCCGGCGAACACCGACAGACCCGAGTGAGCCTTGGCGATGTTGTTGATGAGTTCCATCATGTTCACGGTCTTGCCCACGCCGGCGCCGCCGAACAGGCCCACCTTGCCGCCCTTGGCGAACGGGCACACCAGGTCGATCACCTTGATGCCGGTTTCCAGCAGGTCCTGCGAGGGCGACAGTTCGTCGTACGCGGGCGCCTTGCGGTGGATGGGGGCGGTCAGCTCCTGGCTGACGGGGCCGCGCTCGTCGATGGGCGCGCCCAGCACGTCCATGATGCGGCCGAGGGTGGCCTTGCCGACCGGCACCGTGATGGGTGCGCCGGTGTTGGTCACGATGAGGCCGCGGCGCAGGCCGTCCGACGAGCCCAGTGCAATCGTACGCACCACGCCATCACCGAGCTGTTGCTGCACTTCGAGGGTCAGCGCGCTGCCTTCGAACTTCAAGGCGTCGTACACCTTGGGCATCTGGTCACGCGGGAACTCCACGTCGACCACGGCGCCGATACATTGGACAATTTTTCCTTCAGCCATGGCGTTTCCTTCTGGATGGATTCTCAATAAATTTGCGACAGGTTCTTGCAGAAGCGTCCTGGTGCCAATGCGGGCCGCTTTTGCAAGAATGCCGGCCGGGCCGGCATCCTCGAGGTCAATGACGATGCGTTCGGATTTCTGCGCTCGTCGTGCTCAGCACTTCATCGCCGTGGCTTGCACGGCGAAAGCGTCCGACGCAGCCTTGCAGGCCTGGCCCAGGGCGGCCTTGTCGGCACCCATCGAAGCCCAGGTCGCCTTGGTCTGGTCGAGGCTGGCCTTCATCGCGTCGGCGGCGGCACCGCTTTGCGAGCTGACGCAGGCGCTGACCTTCGTCAGGTAGTCGTTGCACTCTTGCGGCAGGTCGGCGGCCGAGGCCGTCGGTGCTGCTGCAGCCGATGCCGAAGCAGGCGCTGCCGGTGCCGCGGCGGGAGCCGATGCAGCGGGAGCAGGCGCCGGAGCCGGTGCGGCCGCCGGAGCGGGCGCGGGTGCCGGTGCCTCTTCCTTCTTGGAACAGGCGGTCAGAGCGGCAGCCACGGCTACCAGGGCGAGAAGTTTCTTCATTGAGTCGGGTCCCCTTGTTATGAGCTGGGCCGTTGTCACCGGTCCGCGTACGAACCCGTGGGCAATGTGGCCCTGTGCACTGCCTCGATCAGACGCCCGCCGCTGCGGCCGCGCCCGACACGATTTCCGAAAGCTCCTTCGTGATGCCGGCCTGGCGGGTCTTGTTGTAGACCAGCTTCAGTTCGCTGATCACGTTGCCCGCGTTGTCGGTGGCGGCCTTCATCGCGACCATGCGCGCCGATTGCTCGGACGCCATGTTCTCGGCCACGGCCTGGTAGACCAGCGACTCCACGTAGCGCACCAGCAGCTCGTCGATGACGCTCTGCGCATCGGGCTCGTAGATGTAGTCCCAGGCGTGCTGGCCGCTCTCGACCTGCAGCGTCTCGGAGGCGAGCGGCAGCAGCTGCTCGACCACCGATTCCTGGCGCATCGTGTTGATGAACTTCGTGTAGCACAGGTACACGGCGCTCAGCTTGCCCTCGGCGTAAGCGTCGAGCAGCACCTTGACCGGGCCGATCAGCTTGTCGAGGTGCGGCGTGTCGCCCAGCTGGGTGACATGCGACACCACGCGGGCGCCGATCCGGTTGAGGAAGCCCAGGCCCTTGTTGCCGATGGCGACCGCCTCGACCGCGTTGCCGGCCGACTGCTGCTCGCGCAGCTTGGCGGTGACGGCGCGCAGCACGTTGGTGTTCATGCCGCCGCACAGACCCTTGTCGGTCGTGACGACGATGAAGCCCGCGGCCTTGGCCTCGTTCTCCTTCATGAACGCGTGCGTGTACTCCGGATTCGCCTGGCCGAGGTTGGCCGCGATGTTGCGGATCTTCTCGCTGTAGGGGCGGGCGGCGCGCATGCGTTCCTGCGCCTTGCGCATCTTCGACGCGGCCACCATTTCCATGGCCTTGGTGATCTTCTTGGTGTTCTCCACCGATTTGATCTTGCCGCGGATTTCCTTACCAGCTGCCATGAGGATTCCTTTGGGGGTCGATCAGGCGAACGACTTCTTGAACGAGGTGATCGCCGCGTGCAGTTCGGCTTCCGAGTCCTTGTCGATCGCCTTGGCCTGTTCGACCTTGTCGAGCAGGGCCGCGTGGCTGGTCTTGAGGAACTGGTGCAGGCCGTGCTCGAAGGCCAGGACCTTCTTGACGTCGAGATCGTCCATGAAGCCCTTGTTGACCGCGAACAGCGACGCGCTCATCAGCGAGATGGACAGCGGGCTGTACTGGGCCTGCTTCAGCAGTTCGGTCACGCGGGCACCGCGGTCGAGCTGCTTGCGGGTGGCTTCGTCGAGGTCGGAAGCGAACTGCGCGAACGCAGCCAGTTCACGGTACTGCGCGAGGTCGGTACGGATACCGCCCGACAGGCCCTTGATCGCCTTGGTCTGTGCCGACGAACCCACGCGCGACACCGAGATACCGGCGTTGATGGCGGGACGGATGCCGGCGTTGAACAGGCTGGTTTCCAGGAAGATCTGGCCGTCGGTGATCGAGATCACGTTGGTCGGAACGAAGGCGGACACGTCGCCGGCTTGCGTTTCGATGATCGGCAGCGCGGTCAGCGAACCGGTCTTGCCCTTGACTTCACCCTTGGTGAAGGCTTCGACGTAGTCGGCGTTCACGCGGGCTGCGCGCTCGAGCAGACGGCTGTGGAGGTAGAACACGTCGCCGGGGTAGGCTTCGCGGCCCGGGGGACGACGCAGCAGCAGCGACACCTGGCGGTAGGCGACGGCCTGCTTCGACAGGTCGTCATAGACGATCAGCGCGTCTTCGCCGCGGTCGCGGAAGTATTCGCCCATCGTGCAGCCCGAGTAGGCCGCGACGTACTGCATTGCAGCCGATTCCGATGCCGAAGCCGCGACCACGATCGTGTAGTCCATGGCACCGGCTTGTTCCAGTGCGCGCACCACGTTCTTGATCGACGAAGCCTTCTGGCCGATCGCGACGTAGACGCAGGTCATGTTCTGACCCTTCTGGTTGATGATCGCGTCGATCGCCACGGCGGTCTTGCCGGTCTGGCGGTCGCCGATGATCAGCTCGCGCTGGCCGCGGCCCACGGGCACCATCGAGTCGATGGACTTCAGGCCGGTCTGCATCGGCTGGTCGACCGACTTGCGGGCGATCACGCCCGGTGCGACCTTCTCGATCACGTCCGTCATCTTGGCGTTCACCGGGCCCTTGCCGTCGATCGGCTGGCCCAGGGCGTTCACCACGCGGCCGATGAGCTCGGGGCCCACCGGCACTTCCAGGATGCGGCCCGTGCACTTGACGGTGTCGCCTTCGGAGATGTGCTCGTACTCGCCCAGAATCACGGCGCCGACCGAGTCGCGCTCGAGGTTCAGGGCCAGACCGAACGACGGAACGCCGTCGGCAGTGGCCGGGAACTCCAGCATTTCGCCCTGCATCGCGTCGGACAGGCCGTGGATGCGCACGATGCCGTCGGTCACCGACACCACGGTGCCTTCGTTGCGGATGTTGGCACTGACCCCGAGGCCCTCGATGCGGCTCTTGATCAGCTCGGAAATTTCTGCGGGATTGAGTTGCATGACTCTTTCCTTCTTTCTTTGTAAGGGGCCGGGAGCCGTCAGGCCACCAGCGCAACTTTCATTTGTTCAAGGCGCGCTTTGACGGAGGTGTCGAGCACCTCGTCGCCGACCACCACACGGATGCCGCCGATCAGTTCAGGCTCTTGGCGAACCGTGACCTGGAGCTTGCGACCGAAGCGCTTCTCGAGCGCGGCCGACACGTTGGCCAGTGCCGCGGCGTCGATCGGGAAGGCGCTGTAGACCACGGCGTCGGACGAACCGCTCTTCGCGTTGGCGAGTGCCCGGAACTGCTTCGCAATTTCCGGCAGCACCGAAAAGCGCCCGTTCTCGAGGAGCGCGGACAGGAAGTTCTGGGCAGGAGCGGCCAGCGGTGCACCGAATGCACCGGCGACCACGCCGATCA